>Ga0099364_10003461_pt1 | contig 24494 bp, 23 predicted proteins | sample TergutTh196P3_FD_73070 | JGI IMG/M metagenome (GOLD analysis project Ga0099364, IMG submission 73070) | Microcerotermes parvus P3 segment gut microbial communities from Pointe-Noire, Republic of the Congo - Th196 P3 | ecosystem: Host-associated > Arthropoda: Insects > Digestive system > Gut ...
CTATCACGATTGGTTGAACCACGCCGCGAATACGCGGGTCTTTTAATCTTTCGGCTAAAGCGTCAAGATGTGTTTCGCGAGCCATGTTCATTTTTTCGCGCGCCTCTTCGATATGTTCGAGTGTTACTGTTTCAATGCTTTCTTCGTCCAATATTTGCATGGTTGCCCGCATGAACAACGAATTGACAATCCATGGTTGTCCTTGCGATTGTTCATAGGTATAATCTAATGCCTCTTTAGTTATTTGTTGTCCTGTTTCAGCGGTTCGCAAGGCAAAAAGACGGTATACGTCATCCTTGCTAAAGTTTGTCAATGTAGCAGAATCTTGTTTTATATTGAATGGCGAACCCGGATTGGGTTCTTTTCCATCTTTGGAAGCCGTTATGTAATCCTTTAGGTCGCGCATACCAACAAGAGCAATTGAAACGGGAAATTTACCAACTCCTCGTCCGTAGAAGCCGCCACGTAATTGACGCAGGAAACTTATCATTGTGTCGCCTTCAATTACGTCTACTTCGTCGAATAATACAATTAACGGCTTGGGAGCAACAAGTTCTGCCCATTTTTTTAATGTTGTTCGCAATAATCCTTCTGTTTTTTGAGATTCGATAATAGGAACGGGTAAATCGCCCCATTCGGCAAAATCACAAATCGCTTGATAAATAATCTTCATGCCGACTTGCCAGTCAGTTATTTTTTGGCAATCTTCCAAGCTCACATAACATGCTACTGCGTTGCCTTCTTTGTTTATCTCACTTACCCAACTTCTCAAAAAAGTCGTTTTGCCTACTTGACGCGGAGCATGAAGCACCCAGTAGAGTTCATCGCGTATATAACGACTTAACTTTGCGTCAACAAGACGCTCTTTAGGCGAAAGTGTGTAGTGCCTGTCCGGATTACATGGTCCGGTGGTATTGAAAAAACGTTTTGGTATCACTTTTTTTAGTATTTTATTATTTTGCGACAAAGATATAGACAATTTTTGATTTTTGATTGATTTTTTTTGATTTTTTTGAACGCACCCAATTCATTTTTTTTTCGCTTTGCTTTTGTTTTTTGTAAAAAATGTTATACCTTTGCCTTTGTTTTTTTATAAAACTTTAAAAGTTCGGTTTTGTTTTTTGACAAAAACATCAAAAGTTCGGTTTTGTTTTTTGACAAAATGTACGAATGTTTGGTTTTGTTTTTTGACATAAATCTTTAAAATTCGGTTTTGAAAAATGAAAAATACATATCTTAATCGTCTTATAGACAATGATTTGTTAGAGTGGAGCAAAGAGGTTGGTCGTAAGCCTGTTTTACTTCGTGGTTCGCGGCAGATTGGCAAGTCTTCTTCGGTTCGGAAATTGGCACAAAATTTCGAGCATTTTCTCGAAGTCAATTTCGAACAAAACAAAAAAGTTCATGCGCTGTTCGATTCGGATTTGATACCGCAACAAATATGCGCAAATTTGTCCGTACATTTCAATCAGTCCATCGTACCGGGCAAAACGCTTCTCTTTTTAGATGAAATTCAAGCGTGTCCGAATGCCATATCCGCCTTGCGTTTTTTCTACGAAGATTATCCCGAACTGCACGTTATCGCAGCCGGTTCGCTTCTTGAGTTTGCGCTTGAAGAACTTCCGTCGTTTGGCGTGGGCAGAATCAGTTCGATGTTCATGTATCCCTTTTCGTTTTCGGAATTTATGCTGGCTTGCGGCGAAGCGCGGCTGTGGGAGCAAATATGTCAATCATCGCCCGAAAAACCGTTGCATCCTATTTTTCATGAAAAGGCGCTGGAAATATTAAGGCAATTTTTAGTGATTGGCGGAATGCCGGCTGTGGTGGCAAAATTTGTGGAAAACAGAGATATTCTTGCCTGTCAGAAGACGCTGAACGACCTTATCAACTCGTTGAAAACCGATTTTGTAAAATACAAACAGCGCGTGCCTGAACTGCGCATTTCTGCAGCATTTGAAGCGGTTGTGCATCAGACAGGCGGGAAGTTCAATTATGCCAAAGTGGAGCAATACAATAGCCGACAAATAAAAGAAAGCGTTGAACTGCTGCAGAAAGCAGGATTGGTTATTCCCGTCACTCACAGTTCGGCAAACGGTATTCCGTTGGGCGCGCAGGAAAATCCCAAAAAACAAAAAATGATGCTGCTTGATACGGGCATTTTTCAGAGACTGTTGGGATTGCAACTGTCTGACTTGCTTTTGAGCAACGATTTTTCGATGGTCAACAAGGGTAACATCGCCGAACTGATGGCTGGAATGGAGTTGATAAAATCGTCGTCGTGTTATGAACAGACGCAACTGTATTACTGGCAAAGAGAAGCGCAGAACAGTCATGCCGAAGTGGATTACGTCGTTCAGCACGGCGAAAAAATCATACCCGTTGAAGTAAAATCCGGCACGAGCGGCAAAATGCAAAGCCTGCATCTGTTTTTGAACGAAAAAAAATCAGAATACGGCGTTCGTACTTCGCTCGAAAACTTTGCGCGATATGATAAAATCAGGGTTTTTCCGTTATATGCAATAGGAAATCTTAAAAAATTGAAAATTGAAAATTGAAAATTGAAAATGAAGTATCATGGATATAATTAAACAGGTAATCACATCGGCGGATATTGCAATTGTAATATGTGGTTTTGTGCTTATTATTATTGCAATAGTTGTAGGCGTTTTTAAACAATATTGGCTTATTTCAGGATATTTTTTTTTGACTTGGGAACAAGAGGCAAAAATTGATTTTGGATATGTTAGGAAACGCTTTAGCGCTGTAATGGGATTACTTGGATTATTTTGGGTGATAAGTCCTTTCGTTTTCAGTTATTTAAACATGAAATATGAATACCGCGCATTAATATTACTCACTGTAACATTCTCATCTATTGCCTTTTTGTTATTTTACAAAAGAGACCGGATTTATAGAGTTAATTGGCACAATTATACTATTTTTCAATCATTTAATCATTCAAAAATGGATTTTTCAAAAATACCTTCACCCTGTTACGTACTCAACGAGTCGCTTCTTGCGGCTAATTTGCAGTTGATACGCGACGTCAGTCGGAAAGCCGACGTGGATATTATCCTTGCTCTCAAAGGATTTGCCATGTGGGGCGTTTTTCCGATGATAAAACCTTTCGTGAGCGGCGTTTCGGCAAGTTCGATTCACGAGGCGCGCCTGTCCTTTGATGAAATGGGAGTCTTGGCGCATACTTACGCGCCGGCATACAACGATGGCGATTTCGATACTGTATTGAAATACAGCAGCCATATCACTTTCAATTCTTTGGCGCAGTACGAACGTTTTCGCCAACGAGTGTCGGGCTACAAGCGTCCTGTTTCAATGGGTTTGCGCGTCAATCCTGAATTTTCGGCGGTTGATACGGCTCTCTACAATCCTTGTTCACCCGGCTCGCGGCTTGGAATTACGACGGAGCAAATCGGCGAAAATATGCCGGCGGATATTGAAGGACTTCACGTGCACGCTCTGTGCGAATCGTCGGCTGAAGCAAGCAAAAGACTGATTGACGCAGTAGAAACGAAGTTCGGGCGTCTTTTTCATCGTATAAAATGGCTTAATCTGGGCGGCGGGCATCTGATGACTTCAAAAGGCTACGATGTGCAATGTCTGATTGACACGCTGAAAACATTCCGCGCCAAGTATCCGCACATAAAACTGATACTTGAACCCGGCGGCGCCTTTGTGTGGGAAACGGGCGTATTAGTGGCAACAGTAGAAGATGTCGTTGAAAATGCGGGGATCCGAACGGCAATACTCAATGTGTCGTTCACCGCTCACATGCCCGATTGTTTGGAAATGCCCTACAAGCCCGCAATACGCGGCGCTACCGATGTGGCGCAGGGGCAGCGTGGCTGGCGACTTGGCGGAAATAGTTGTCTGGCAGGCGATTACATCGGCGAATGGTCATTCAACGAAGAGCCTTATATAGGTATGCGCATCGTTTTTGAGGATATGATGCATTACACTATGGTAAAAACCACCACGTTCAACGGAGCGCCACATCCTTCAATAGGCGCTTGGAGCAAAAAAGGTTTCAGACTGTTGAAAAAATTTGCTTACGAAGATTATAAAAATAGATTGTCATAATAATTTTTTTTGTATTTTTGCAAAAATTTAAAATTTAGAAATCATGGGATACACAACGATTGAAAAGTTTCCAAAATTGACCGACGAGCAATTGGATATGCACGTAATAACGAAAGCCATCGCAGGTAATATGGTAGCAAAATGCACCAACATTCTCTATCGTCAAATAGAGTTTGCAGAAGACGCCCCACCGGTTCGGGCTTATTCTGAAAAGATTGGTGAAATATCCAGACAAATAGATATTGAAAAGCCGGAAACGATGGAGCGGGTAATGAATAATCTTTATCCTATTCGTGATAAATTTTCACTAAAGTACATCTTGTCTCATCCTGACGGTTATAAAATGTTGTAGATATGGGGTATGATTTTGAAGACTTAGTTAAAAAGGGCAGACTTTCCGAAGAAGAAAACGAACGTATTTACCAACGTGAAAATATTTTTGAACGCTACTCGAACGGAGCAAAAGCAGATGAATGCCCAAAGGTTATTATAGTGGGCGGACAACCCGGAGCAGGAAAAACAAGTATTGTTAATCGCTTCAAAAGATATTTTGAAAAAGCCGGAGTAGTTCATATTGACAGCGATGAACTAAGAGAATTTCATCCAATGAAAGAATCGCAAGATGAAATAAACGACCGTCTAACGGCTGTTTATACCGGAAAAGATTCAGGCATTTGGGCTCAAAAAATCATGAACGACGCCGTAGCAAAACGTTTAAATATCATTTGCGAAACGCCTTTGAAGAGTACCGAAAAATTGCTTAATCAGATTGATATGCTGACAACTAAGGGTTATGATGTGCGGCTTGCGGTTTTTGCCGTTCCTTACGACCTTTCGCTATTGGGCGTGTATTCGAGATATGAACGACCGAAAACAAAAGGCGACTACGGTAGATTTGTTCACGACAAACCATTGCGAGATTCTTACCTAAATCAAACGGTTACAGTAGAAGCCATAAAACAACAGGGCAAAGTTACCGGCATCGAGATTTATTCCCGCGAAGGGATTGTTTTTAAAGGCGACTACCGGACATCTGACCTGACAAGCGTCATTTTTGCAGAGCAACGCCGACGATTTACTTCCGAAGAAGAAACAAAACTGAAGAAAAGATGGCAGGAGGTTGCTCAAATGATGACAGAAAGAAGCGCCGAAGAACGTGAATTTTTGCGAATCGAAAAACAAATGACAGCCCGAATAGCAGAATGTATCAACGAAGGCTGCCCAAAGGAAAATATTGAACTGCTGACAGAAATAAAAAACGATTTTTGCCAACATAGACCTATAAATGAATAACTGAACGTAACGTGAAATCAATTTTCAATTTTCAATTTTCAATTTTCAATTTTTCCCTTTTGCTTGTTTTCCTTATCTGTTCGGAAACACACGCACAACGAAGAGATTTTAATTTCAGGTTCGACGCTCGGATAATGGACTCTGATACGGCAGTGGCTGTTCCCCGAACCCACATCATCAACAAAACCCAAAACAGAGGAACTACGAGCGATGATTTCGGATTTTTTACCGTCACGGCAAACGTTGGCGACAGCATAATATTCAGTTCTATGGGCTACGAAAGTTTGACAATAGTTGCCCATGATTCGATGTATACCAACAATCGAATCATCAAACTGAAACCGGCAGTTTATATACTTACCGCATTAGACGTAGGACTTCTTTCTACATACGACCGATTCCGACGTGATATAATGAGCATGGAAGCGCAAAAAGCATACGATATGGCGTTCGACATCAGCAGATACGAAGTGTTTACCCCTCCATTGCCTAATCATGGCGGTATTAACGTCCCATTTTTAGCCAGTCCGGTTACATTTCTATATAACCTGTGGAGCGTAGAAGGCAAGAACTACAGGCACTACATGAGCGTTATTAACGGAACTGCCGAATTTATTATCATCGGCGAAAAGTTCAACGGTTTTATTGTCAAGGAACTTACCGGTTTCGAAAACGATGAACTAATAAGATTTATGTCATTCTGCCGCTTTTCAAAAGATTACCTGCTGGTGGCGTCAGAAATGGAAATACGACGGGCTATAATGAATAAATATAGGGAATACATAAATAACTGAATAATTGAATAATTGAATAACTGAATAATTGAATAATTGAATAACTGAATGTTGAATAAATTAATAAATTAATAATATGCAAAACAGAAGTTTAGTTTCTATCACCGATTATAATCTGGATGATTATTTTGAAATACTTGAACATGCAGCCGAGTTTGAGGAAAATCCTAATCAGGAACTGCTGTCAGGGAAATTGGTGGCGTCGCTGTTTTTTGAACCTTCTACACGTACCCGTCTCAGTTTTGAGACAGCCGTTCACCGTCTTGGCGGGAAAATAATAGGGTTCGACGACGCTAATTGTTCGAGCGTGTCAAAGGGCGAAACGTTGAAAGACACTATCAAGATGGTGAATAACTACGTCGATTTGATAGTAATACGTCATCCTTTGGAAGGCAGCGCGCGCTATGCCAGCGAGGTCGCTTCGGTACCGGTCATCAATGCCGGCGATGGAGCAAACCAGCATCCGTCGCAGACCTTGCTCGACCTCTATTCAATCAAAAAAACGCAAGGAACGCTCGAAAACCTTACAATCTTTATGATTGGCGACCTCAAATACGGACGCACCGTACATTCGTTGCTTATGGCGATGTCGTATTTCAATCCCACGTTCTATTTCATTGCGCCCGAAGCGCTGAAGATGCCGACCGAATACAAGGTATTCCTTCGCTCACGAGGCATAAAATACTATGAACATGTTGATTTTTTGGATGTTATGCACAAAGCAGATATAATTTACATGACCCGCGTTCAAAAAGAAAGGTTTTCAGACCCAATTGAATACGAAAAAAATAAAAACGTATATGTGCTCAACAATGCCATGCTCGAAAATACAAAGCCTACAATGCGCGTACTGCATCCGCTACCACGCGTAAACGAAATAGATGTAGACGTGGACAATAGCCCAAAGGCATACTATTTCACGCAAGCGCTCAACGGAGTGTTTGTCAGACAGGCAATTATTGCAAAAGTAATGGGATTTAAATAATTAACAATTAATAATTAATAATTTTATAATATGTTCAGATTCAGATTGTTGTCGTTTTTTGTGATATTGCCCTTTTTGATTTGTTTTGCCGAAGAAACAAAGCCTGCTCAGACGACCGCCAAACCGTTTCTTTTATCATATACGCAGGCGCGGGTAGACCTGGGCAGGGATACAATCATATACAAGCAGGAAAAAGTTATTTTTGGGATAGATTTAAAAATGAATGAAAATTGGTCGGCACGGGTAGGAATTGACCTTATTAATATGAATAAGCCGTATCTGAAACCGACAGTTCTAATCTACCAAAAAGAACAGTGGACAATAGAAGGCGGTATTTTCCACACAAGTGAAATGGATTTTAGTCTGTCTCAGTTTTGGGGCAACCGTTTCATCGACCGGGTGGCTGCCGACAAGTGGATTGCTCCTTCAGCCGACTTGGGCGCGCGCGTTACTTACCGTTGGAATGATTTCATAACTACCGACGTTTCATTAGTGTCGGGCAACGGTTACCAACTATTGCTGGAAAAATACCACCCGAAACCCGCTGTCAGAGTAGTATTGACGCCTTTAAATACGTTAAAATTGGGCGCATATATAGCAACGCGACACAACAAAAATTTTATCGAAACAACTTTTAGTGGCTTTGCACATATGCAAATAGACGGAAAATGGAAAGCTACCGGCGAATATTTTCATCAAACAAATAGCCGCTTGACGCAGGGACAAAAATTAAACGTCGCCTCTTTTTACGGTACATACAGACTGCTACCATGGATGGAACTGCTTGGAAGATATGACTTTGTGAAATCAAACAAGTTAGAAGCATCCAACGAAAGCTGGCACGTAATACAAGATGGACAAGCAATTATTGGAGGGCTAATATTCCGGTGTTTCCCAAGCATGCGTATTGCAGTAAACTATTGGAACAAACGTCCTCCGGTGAAGCGTATCAAAAAAGAAGACTGGCTATATTTCTGTTTGGAATTTAAATATTAAAAAATATTTACACTCCTCCGTATGCGCTATAACCACCGTCGACCGGAATACATATACCTGTCACAAAAGAAGATATATCGCTAAGCAGATATAATACCGCCCCGTTCATGTGTTCGGGTTCTCCGTATTTGCCCATTGGCGTGCTGCTGACGATTTTTAGTCCCCTGGGCGTTGGTTCTCCTGTTTTTTCATCGGTCAGCAGAAAACGGTTTTGATTGGTCAGGAAAAATCCGGGAGCAACAGCATTAACCCTGATACCCATCTTAGCCAAATGCACTGCCAACCATTCGGTGAAGTTGTTTATAGAAGCCTTAGCTGCCGAATATGCCGGAATCTTGGTCAACGGCTTGTAGGCATTCATCGACGATATATTTATCACGCCGCCCTTGCCCGCCTCAAGCATATCGGTCGTAAAGACCATCGTGGGAAGCAAAGTCCCCTTAAAGTTGAGGTCGTAAACCTTTTGAAAACCGTCCATGTTGAGTCCGTAAAAGGTATTATCTAACTGCAACATGTTGTCGGGCGTCATTTCCTCCAACTTTGTGGTTGCCAAAGGAGAATTTCCTCCGGCGCCGTTAATCAGGAAATCTATTTTTCCCAATTTTTCATTTATCGCCTTCTTTGCGGCGTTCAATGATTCCTTTTCCAACACGTTGGCGCTCACGCCAATTGTTGTTACGCCCGATTCTTTTTCAACTTCGGCGGCTAATTTGACAGCAGCCTCTTCGTTCAAATCTACTATGGCTGTTTTAACACCTACCGAAGCTAACGCGCGAACAAGACTTGCGCCGATTATTCCGGCGCCTCCCGTGAGAACGCAGACCTTGCCATTAAGGTCGTCAAATGATATTTTGTTCATCCTAACTAATTGGTTTTATATGTTTTTAAATTTTTCAACATCGCAAAGATATAACTTTTTTTTATAACAACAAAAAAAAATCTTTTTTCAAAAAAAATCGTATATTTGCAAAAATTTTAAACATTGTTTTTATGTCACCATTATTGATATTTTTAGCAGTTTGTGCTATTGTTGTTCTCTGGGCAATAGTCAAATACAATTCGTTCATCAAATTAAGGAACAGGCGCGAGAATGCGTTTGCAGATATTGATGTACAGTTGAAGCAGCGCGCCGATTTGATTCCCCAATTGGTTGCTACCGTCAAAGGTTATGCTTCGCACGAAAAGGACACGCTTGAGCGTATAATCAACGCACGCACCGACGCTGTAAACGCCCGGAGCATAAACGATAAAATCGTTGCCGATAATGCTATGTCGTCGGCTCTTGCAGGCTTAAGAATTGTAGTAGAAGCATATCCCGACCTGAAAGCAAGTACAAACTTCATGCAATTGCAGGGCGAGATTTCAGATATTGAAAATAAACTGGCAGCTGTTAGGAGGTTCTTCAATTCTGCAACAAAAGAGTTGAACACGGCGATAGAGATGTTTCCGGCGAATATCATTGCCGGAATGTTCGGTTTCCGAAGAGAAATGATGTACGACCTTGGCGCTGAACGTGAACTCCTGCAACAAGCGCCACAGATTAGCTTTTAAGCCATGAGGTACATTGGGTTGCACAAACAGCAAGCCCGGAATAATTTCCGGTCGGTTGTCCTTCTTTGCTTGTTTCCTTGCCTGGTCATACTGCTAACGTTGCTGTTTTCTTCGCTGATGACGTCTGTTACATCAAGCGGATTTGGCAACGCTACCTGGGAAAAAACCAAGCCTATGTTTTGGTCTATTGCGCCGTTAGCGCTAACGGGCGTAGCTATTTGGTTCCTGATAGCCTATTTTGCAAATACTGCTATCATTCGGAAAGCAACGGGTGCGCGACCGCTGGAACGCAGAGAGAACATGCGGGTCTACAATATGGTTGAAAACTTGTGCATGTCGCAAGGGATGACAATGCCGAAGGTTAATGTTATTGAAAACAGTTCATTGAACGCTTTCGCAAGCGGCATCAACGACAAGACTTATACCGTCAGCCTTACGCGAGGCATAATCAACCATTTAAACAACGATGAATTAGAAGGAGTTATAGCGCATGAGTTAGCTCATATCCGCAATCGTGACGTGCGCTTGTTGATTGTATCAATCGTTTTTGTCGGTATTTTTGCCGTTCTGGCGCAACTTGCATTCCGCTCTCTGCTATATGCGCCGCGAATAAACCGAAGAAGCAACGGCAAAGGAGGCGCCATCGTAATGATTGTGATTATACTGATAGCATTGTTTGTAGCAGCAATAGGCTACTTCTTTGCTACGCTGATGCGTTTTGCCATTTCACGCAAACGCGAATACCTGGCTGACGCTGCCGCTGCCGAAATGACACGAAATCCGATGGCATTGGCAAGCGCGCTGCGCAAAATATCACGCAATCCGAACATTGCATCGGTAACAAGAGACGATATAGCACAATTGTTCATTGAGCATCCGCGCCCGAAAAATAACTTTTTTTCAGCATTCTTAGGCTTATTTGCTACACACCCGCCAATAAAAAAACGAATCACTATTTTAGAACAATTTTGAAAATTCAATCATAAAAATTGTTAAGTAACACTATTTTGGCTTAATTTTTGTAGTATATTTTATGAAAAAAATAATTGTAGTATATTATATAATGTATAGTAAAAAAATCATGAAAATCAAAGAAATATTATCAATGTTGATTGTCGCTATTTTTGGCGGAGTTATAGCTGTTTTTGCGTATACGCGAATAGCTGAAACAGGTGACGAGTCTACACACCCAAATTCATCTCGTTATCACCATCTTTCCTCCTTTGAGTCACATAATATTCGCGACGTATCTTTTCCCGACCTTTCTTTTGCCGCCGAAAAAGCGGTTCACTGCGTAGTGCATGTCAGGGTGAAATCGATGCAGGAGGTCAGAAATCCTTGGGCTGAATTTTTTGGTCAGGGGCAACAAAGACAGCAAGTACCCAGAGAGGGTTTTGGTTCGGGCGTTATTATCAGCCCCGACGGCTACATTGTAACAAATAACCATGTAATTCGCCGTACAGAAGAAATAGAGGTGCGCTTGAACGACGGGCGCGTGTTTACGGCAAATATTATAGGAACAGACCCCGCTTCCGATGTGGCATTGCTGAAAATAGACGAGACGAATTTGCCATTTCTTAATTATGGCGACGCCGAAGCAATCCGCGTAGGCGAATGGGTGCTGGCTGTTGGTAACCCATTAAACCTCACCTCTACGGTAACAGCCGGAATTGTCAGCGCCAAGGCGCGCAATCTGAACCTTCCGCAGCAACAACGTTCGCAGATTTCTATCGAATCGTTCATACAGACCGATGCTGCTATTAATCAGGGCAATAGCGGCGGCGCCTTAGTAAACATACAAGGCGAACTGATAGGAATAAACACGCTCATTATGTCGCAAACCTCCGGTTTTTCGGGCAATGCGTTTGCTATACCGTCAACAATCGTAGAAAAAGTGGTTGCCGACCTGAAAGAATATGGCGTTGTTCAACGCGCATTGTTGGGCGTAGTTTTTACCGGACGAGCTGCCAACGATAATTTTTCTAATGAAAAACCGGAACTTTTTATCGAAATCGTAACTGAAAATTCCGGCGCAGCAGAAGCGGGCATAAAAGTTGGCGACGTCTTAACGTCCATTAACGACGTGTCTGTCAATACTTTTGCTGAGTTTCAAGGTCAAATTAACAAGTATCGTCCTAACGATAAAGTAAAAATTTCTGTAATTCGTGATAAAAAAACGCAACCTTTTGTGGTTACTTTACGTAATATAGATGGTACCACTCAGATAGTGCGCGCCGAAAATTCAGAAATGATTCTTGGCGCCACCTTCGAGGCTGTTTCACAAAGAGAAAGACGAGAGCTCGGCATTAGGTCGGGGGTCAAAGTCAAAGATGTGGGACAGGGCAAGCTGAAGAAAGATTTGGATATCAGCAACGGGTTCATCATCACTGCGGTGAACGATAAGCCCGTCAATTCGGCAAGAGATATCCAGACTATCTTAGACGAAGTTGAAGAGGGAGGAAGAATCCTGATAAACGGAGTCAGCTCAAGAGGTCAAGTGATGTTTTATGCGCTTGCAAAATAGGACGTTACATTTTTTGTAAAAAAATATTTTGCAGGCAAAAAAGAATTATAGTATTTTTGCAAAAATTTTAGAGTAAGGATGAGACAGTTAAAGATCACAAAATCAATAACTAACCGAGAGAGCGCCTCATTAGACAAGTACCTTCAGGAGATTGGCAAAGAAGAGCTAATCACTGTGGAAGAGGAAGTTGAGCTAGCTCAAAGGATAAGAAAAGGTGATCGAACAGCATTGGAGAAGTTGACACGGGCAAACCTTAGGTTTGTAGTTTCTGTGGCAAAACAGTATCAGAATCAAGGCTTAAGCCTGCCTGATTTGATAAACGAGGGTAATCTCGGCTTGATAAAAGCAGCCGAGAAGTTTGACGAAACACGCGGTTTTAAGTTCATTTCGTATGCTGTTTGGTGGATTCGACAGTCGATACTGCAAGCATTGGCAGAACAGTCGCGTATTGTACGTCTTCCGTTAAATCAGGTCGGTTCGCTGAACAAGATTAACAAGGCATTTGCTAAGTTCGAACAAGAAAATGAACGCGTTCCTACCGCCGAAGAATTGGCAGAGGTTTTGGAACTCACCAAAGAAAAAATCGCTGATACATTGCGCGTATCGGGGCGACATGTTTCCGTTGACGCTCCTTTCGTTGAAGGCGAAGACAATAGCTTGTTAGATGTTCTGGTGAACAATGAATCGCCTATTGCCGACCGCGCGCTGATGGCTGAATCGTTAGTGCGCGAAATTGAACGCGCATTGGCAACGCTTACCGAACGCGAACGCGATATAGTCAAACTGTTCTTCGGAATAGGAGTTCAGGAAATGACATTAGAAGAAATAGGCGAAAAGTTCGGACTGACGCGCGAACGTGTGCGACAAATCAAAGAAAAAGCAATACGCAGACTGAGACACACCTCAAGAAGCAGACTGCTGAAAAGTTATTTAGGATAAATTTTAAATTTTTTAATCAAATATGGCAAATCATAAATCTGCAATCAAAAGAATCAGACAAACACAAAAAAGAAGGTTGGAAAACAGGTATTATGCGCGAACAACCCGTAACGCAGTAAGAAAGTTGCGGGCTATAACCGAAAAAGGCGCAGCCGAAGAGTTGTACCCAAAAGTTGCTTCAATGCTCGATAAATTAGCAAAAAAGAGCGTGATTCACAAGAACAAGGCATCGAACCTCAAATCCAAACTTTCAAGTCATGTCAATTCATTGGCGTAAGAATTGAACGGAAAAGGAAAGAGAAAAAATGCCGATAGTTTTCCGATAACAGACTGGGCAGAAGAAGACCGTCCGCGCGAAAAACTGATTGCAAAAGGAGTTGCAGCGTTGAGCAATGCCGAGCTGCTTGCTATTCTGATGAGGTCGGGCTCGCGCGATGACAACGCCGTAGAATTGGCAAAGAAAATACTTGGCGATTTCGATAATAATCTGGGCGAACTTGGAAAAGCAACAATGGCGCAACTCAAAAGTTACAGAGGCATGGGCGAAACAAAAGCCGCAAGCATCGTTGCAGCTTTCGAACTTCAACGCCGACGCATAAAGGGCGAGATTATTGAAAAAAAAATAATCGCTACAAGCAAAGATATTTTCTTGCTTTTTCACCCGATGCTCAGCGACCTGCCCCATGAAGAGTTCTGGATTCTATTCCTGAACAACTCGAACCGCATGTTGAACATGAAAAGGCTCAGCGTGGGAGGATTAGTAAATGCTTCGGTGGATGTTAGGCTGATTATGAAGATGGCTATCGAACATCTTGCAGCAAAAATAGTACTTTGTCATAATCACCCGTCAGGCAACGCGACGCCAAGCAGCCACGATGTGTTTGTTACTCGAAAAGTAAGAGAAGGCGGCGCATTGCTTGAAATAACGCTAATAGACCATGTGATTGTAGCCGATAACAAGTATTATAGTTTTGCCGACGAGTTTTTTAATTTTTAGTTTCAAGTTTTTTTATTAATTTTGCAAAAAAAATATGAACAACACAATAACCAATCATCGTAGTATCCGCAAGTATCGCTCGGAGCCAATTTCTGATGTTTTGTTGCGGCAGATACTTGAAGCCGGAATATGCGCTTCAAATACAGGCAATATGCAGGTATACAGCATGATTGTAACAAAAGACGAGGCGTTGCGAAAACTGTTGTGGGAAGTACATTTCAAGCAGAACATGGTATTGCAGGCTCCGGTGCATATTACCTTTTGCGCCGATGTGAACCGTTTTAGCAAATGGTGCAACGCGCGCAAGGCAGAACCGGCTTACGAAAACCTGCTATGGTTCTGCAATGCCGCCATTGACGCCACGCTTGCATCGCAAAATGTAGCCTTAGCCGCCGAATCGTTCGGATTGGGTATATGCTACTTAGGCACTGCCGTATACAATGCCGCCCGTATAGTTGAAATATTGAAACTGCCCAAAGGCGTTATTCCCGTAGCCGCATTAGTTATGGGCTACCCCGACGAGCAGCCCCCGACAACGGGACGCCTACCATTAGAAGCAGTTGTGCACAACGAAACATATAGCGATTATACCGTTGAAGAAATCGACCGACTCTATGCCGAATTAGAAATAAGCGAACAAACCCGCCAACTGTTGGAAATCAACGAAAAAGAAACATTAGCGCAGGTGTTCACAGAAAAACGGTATACAAAAAAAGATAACGAGGCGTTTTCGGCTGCTTATTTGGAGGCGTTGAAACAGCAGGGTTTTTTGTAGGATACAAAAAAATAACCGTACCTAAGCGAAATCCGCCCACTGACATGCAGGTATTTTTCGCAAAAAATCGATTCTATTTTTAAAAAATTGCGATTTTCGCAAATTATCAATCTGCAAATTTGCGTTATGCGAAACTTTTTTATCAATTGCAAAAAAAACATCTATTTTTGCAATTGAATTTTCGTATAAGTTTATTAATCGAATTTCAAGTTTGCGTATGCTAAAGAGCCATCATTTCTATAAAGGGTTTATGTCTGCTATTCTGAGTAAAATTCCGCAAAGGGCAGCCCTTGCGAATACAATTGCCGAACTGCTCGACATCGACAAAGACGCCGTGTATCGTCGCCTGCGCGGCGAGGTAAATTTTTCGTTTATCGAAATGGCTACTATTGCCAAAAAATTAGGAGTCTCCTTAGATAGCATCGTAGAAATAGAATCAATGCAAAGTAGACCCACACAGGTAATTATGACCAAGCATGTGAACCCGAGCGAACTCGATTATAAAATGTTCAACGACTACGTAAACTTGTTGAAATTCATTAAAGACGAGCCGAATACAAAACTAATGGAATCAGGGGCTACGCTACCGCATAATCTTTTCTACGATTACGAATACTTCACGCGATTTTATATTTTCTGCTGGAACCAAGCCAGTAACGACGGAAATAAGATGCCGTTCAGCGAAATAATAATACCCGAACGGATGCTGGCGCTGCAAAAGGACTGCTGCATGTACTCAAGAGATATAAAACATACTGTATATGTGTGGGACAGGATGATTTTTCAACGATTAGTGTCAAACATCATTTTTTTTGCAAAATTAAGATTAATCGCGGAGAAGGAAGTCGCTCTAATTAAAAACGATATGATTGAATTATTGAAACATCTTGAACGATTGGCTATTACGGGCAAACATGATGAAACGGGCAACAAAGTTTCAATATACATTTCCGACCTCTATCTGGTAACAAATTACATTTGTATCGAAAGCAAAAACCTGTCTATCAGTCAGTTCAAAACTTTTTTGTTGAACGCAGTTGCAGCCTTAGATAAAGAAGTCTACGAAGAAGTAAAATCGTGGATAACCAACATTCAAAGTATGGCGACATTGATTTCAGTTAGCGGCGAAAAGATAAGAACCGAATTTTTCAATACACAAAGAAACATCATTAATACGCTTTAAAATGTTAAAAAGAGATGATATACACCGATACTTATTAGGCGCATTAGAAAAAAAGGTTCCCGATAAATCAAAATTAGTAGATATACTGATAGAAACACTTTTCATGGAAAAAGGCGCAGTTTATCGCAGATTGCGCGGAGAAGTGCCATTCAGCTTTTTTGAAGTGGTTAATATAGCCGAAAAATTGGAGGTCTCGCTCAACAGCCTTGTCTATGCCGGCTCGGAACGAATAAACCGTTTTGAACTGAACTTTATAGAATACGCCAACATGAACGAAGTAGACTATAAACACTGGGAAGATTATATTTCTTTTATCAGCGCGTCAAAAAACGACCCGCAATCATGTTTAGCCGAATCCTCAAATTTTTTGCCATTTTCAATATATGCAAAATACGATTTTATATCAAAATATTTCTTATTCAAATGTCAATACCTGCTGCATGGATTAGAAAGCAGGGTATCGTTTGGCAACTTTGTTGTGCCGGAAAGATTGCAAAAAATACACCAAACGTATTTCATAGAATCGAAAAAATTTGCAAAAACTACTTATATCTGGAACAAAATGATATTCCTGTTCTTGGTAACAGATATACAGTTCTTTACCGACATCAATTTGATTTCCGGCAATGATAGACAACTTATCAAAGATGATTTGTTTGCCCTTTTAGACTACATCGAAGATATTACTTTGACCGGCTACTTTGAAGAAACCCAAAAACCCGTATCTTTCTATATATCTGACGTTAATATAGATGCCGATTACTGCTGCCTGCAACTAAATAACAGATACCTTAGCCTTGTAAGGACTTTCATACTCAATACCGTAGGCTCAACCGAAAAATCTTCATTCAAAAAAATGGAAAATTGGATTGAATCGCTGAAAAAATCATCAACATTGATTACTCAAAGCGCAGCCGCATATAGGGCAGATTTCTTTGAAAAACAACGAAAACTAATATCTGATTTATAATTTTTTTCAGAAAAAAGTAAAAAAAGTAAAAAAAAGTAAAAAAAAAATTGTCAAGTCAAAAAAGTTTCATACCTTTGCGGTGAAATAAAATTTGTTAATATCATGATAAAAACAGAGAATCTTCAAAAAATATTCCGCACTGAAGAGGTCGAAACATGGGCGTTGAACAACGTCAGCCTTGACATCTCAGCCGGCGAATTTGTCGCCATTATGGGTCCTTCGGGATGCGGTAAGTCCACGCTGCTCAATATATTGGGGCTTTTGGACAACCCCACCGGCGGCGCTTATTTTCTCAACGAGGAAGACGTAAGCCTTTACCCCGAACGGCAACGTACGCGACTTCGCAAGGGAGTCATAGGCTTCGTGTTTCAAAGCTTCAACCTAATCGAAGAGTTAAGCGTGTTCGAAAACATCGAACTGCCGCTGTTATACATGGGTATCCCGCCTGCCGAGCGCAAGGAAAAGATACACGCAGCGATGGAACGTATGCAAATATCGCATCGTGCAAAACATTTCCCCCAGCAACTTTCAGGAGGTCAACAGCAGCGCGTTGCAATAGCAAGAGCAGTAGTATCAACCCCAAAAGTAATACTCGCCGACGAACCGACAGGTAACTTAGACTCCAAAAACGGAAAAGAAGTGATGAACCTGCTCACCGAACTGAACAACGAGGGAACAACAATAATTATGGTTACCCACAGTCAGCGCGATTCAGGCTACGCTACAAGAGTGCTGAACCTCTTCGACGGAGAATTAGTGTCGGAAGTGAAACTTTAAAAAATTTAATATCAAAAATTGAAAATGGCATCTGAAGATGTTTTTAAGAAAATCATAGCACATTGCAAAGAATATGGTTTTATTTTTCCGTCAAGCGAAATATACGACGGATTAGGCGCAGTTTACGACTACGGTCAAGCCGGCGTTGAGTTGAAGAACAACATCAAAAAATACTGGTGGGATTCGATGGTTCTGCTCAACGATAACATTGTAGGCGTGGATTCTGCAATTTTTATGCACCCCACAATTTGGAAAGCCTCCGGGCATGTAGACGCATTCAACGACCCGCTGTTAGACAATAAGGATTCAAAAAAACGCTACCGCGCCGATGTGCTAATAGAAGAGCATATTCAAAAAATAGAAGATAAAATCGCCAAAGAAGTCGAAAAAGCCGCCAAGCGTTTCGGTGAATCGTTTGATGAAGCGATGTTCAGGCAAACTAACGCGCGCGCGCTTGAATACCAAAAACAAGCCGACGAAATCCGCAACCGAATGAACATTGCCTTTACAAACGACGCGCTCGATGAAATGCGACAAATCATAATAGATTGCGAAATTGTCTGTCCTATTTCGGGAACGCGCAACTGGACAGAAGTGCGACAGTTCAACCTGATGTTCTCTACCGAAATGGGAGCTACCTCCGACGGCGCTACGAAAGTTTACCTGCGCCCCGAAACAGCGCAAGGTATTTTCGTGAACTACCTAAACGTGCAAAAAACAGGTCGTATGAAGATTCCTTTCGGAATAGCGCAAATTGGGAAAGCATTCAGAAACGAAATTGTCGCGCGGCAGTTCATTTTCCGGATGCGAGAATTTGAACAAATGGAAATGCAATTTTTTGTGCCCCCCGGAACAGAATTAGAATGGTACGAAAAATGGAAACAAATACGTCTGAAATGGCACAAAGCGCTGGGAATGGGTAACGAAAAATACCGCTTCCACGACCACTTAAAACTGTCGCACTACGCAAATGCCGCATGCGACATAGAATTTGAATTTCCCTTCGGATTCAAAGAAGTAGAAGGAATTCATTCGCGTACCGATTTCGATTTGAGCCAGCATCAAAAGTACTCAGGAAAAAAAATTCAGTATTTCGACCCCGAATTGAACAAAAGTTATGTCCCTTTCGTGGTAGAAACCTCCATCGGGCTCGACCGAATGTTCCTCAGTATCGTGTCAAACGCATACACAGAGGAAAAACTCACAAGAGAAGACGGTAGCGCCGACGAACGAATTGTGATGAGAATACCCCCCGCATTAGCGCCCGTAAAATTGGCAGTGTTGCCATTAGTTAAAAAGGACGGACTTGCCGAAAAAGCAACCGAAATAAAGAACACGCTTAAATTCGAATTCAATTGTCAATATGACGAAAAAGATTCAATAGGAAAGCGATATCGCCGTCAAGACGCAATAGGTACGCCATTCTGTATCACAATCGACCACCAAACAATGAGCGACAACACGGTGACAATACGCTACCGCGACAGCATGTTGCAGGAACGGGTCACAGTTAGCAGCCTGACGGAAATTATTTCTGAAAAGGCGAGTATGAAAGGATTGTTTCAAAATATTTAATATGAATTTCAAAAAAGAGGTAAAAATAGCGGTTATAGTAACCTTAATTATATTCATTTTCTTTTGGGGATATAATTTTCTGAAAGGCAGGAACATATTTTCTGCATATAATTATTATTCAGCGATTTTTGAAAAAGTAGACGATTTGCAGAAATCGAACGCGGTAACTATAAATGGTTTTACGGTCGGCGTGGTGAGCGACATTCGCTTTGAATCCGAAAAATTAGACCGACTGATAGTTGAAATAGGCGTTGAAAGCGCATATAAAATTCCCGATAACAGCGTGATGATGATTGCAAGCGACCTCTTAGGCGGCAAATCAATTATGCTGATTATGGGCGATAGCAGAATAATGGCAGAGAACGGCAGCGTTCTGCGCGACAGCATAGCTTCCGGCATATTTGAAACAATTAGTGACAAGCTGATGCCCATTGCCGACAACGCCGATAAACTGATTGTTTCGATTGATTCGTTGCTGAAAATATTGCATAATACATTAGACGAAGATTTACAGAACAATATCCAGAGTATAGTGGCAAATATGGAACAGTTAGTGGCAAGCGAGCGAAGAAAAATAGCCGCTATTTTGAGCAATTTTGAATCGGTGTCGGCTAATTTGAAAAACAGCAATGAAGATATTTCAAACCTGATAGCAAATCTGACCGGATTTTCGGAAACGCTTTCCGAATCGGATGTGAAAAATACCGTAGATAACGCTAACCGAAGCCTGACACAGCTGAACAATCTGCTTAACGGAATAAACGAAGGACAAGGTACGATTGGAAAATTTGCTAAAGACGATTCATTATATATATATCTGCAACAATCGTCCAACAGTTTAGACAAATTGCTTATAGACTTGCGCGAAAATCCCAAAAGATACGTGCATTTTTCTTTATTCGGAAGGAAGAATTAATTTTTTCTTAATTTTTATTATTTGCCAAATGAAAAAAGTATTATTGTTTATCTGGCTTTTATGCCTAACTGTAAGTTTATCAGCCCAAGACCTGATATTTCAGGATATATCGGGCAGATGGAAATGGCGCAGTAACGGAACCGACGCTTATTTTTGGGGTGTCAATTATTCGCCCTCTTTTGCGCATGGATACCGCCAAGTATGGCGAAACGGAGCCGACCACAAGCGAACTATCGAAATGGATGCATACCATCTTAGCCGGATGGGTGTCAACGCATTCCGAATACATGTGTGGGACGTGGAAATCACCGATGTTGAAGGAAACCTTTTGAATAACCATCACCTGAACCTGTTGGATTATTCTATCCAAAAACTTCAGGAACGCGGAGTACACGCTCTTCTTACGCCAATTGCCTACTGGGGCAACGGCTACCCCGAACAAAACGACCCTACCTTAATCGGATTTTCGGTCAGGTGGAGCAAACGGGAAACATATATCGAGCCTGCCGCTATTGCAGCACAGGAAAATTACCTGAAGCAGTTTCTCAATCACGTAAACCGCTACACCGGCGTCAGATACAAAGACGACCCCAAAATAATCGCCATTGAAATCAACAATGAACCGGGACATTCGCGGGCAGAAGAAACTCAACTGTTTGTAGAAAGGGCTATTAATGCCGTCCGTTCCACCGGCTTCACCAAACCGGTAATGTACAACGCCACGCACCCAATAGGCTTTTTGGAAAATTACGTAAAAGCCGGCGCCGATGGACTCACTTTTCAATGGTATCCTTCGGGTTTAGTAGCCAACCGCGAACGTCCGGGAACTTTCCTGCCGCACGTTGATATATACGATATGCCGTTCCGCAACGAACCATATTTTGCCAATCGTTCGCGCATGGTCTACGAATTTGACGCCGCCGACATAGGACGCTCATACCTCTTTCCGCCAATGGCGCTGTCGTTCAAAGAAGCCGGAATGCAATGGGTCACCATGTTTGCCTACGACCCGGCGACTATCGCTGCTTCAAACACAGAGTATCAAACGCATTTCTTGAGCCTCGTATATTCGCCGCAAAAGGCAATAGGATTTAAAATAGCAGGCGAACTGTTTCGCAATCCGCAGTTTCAAAGGGACAGAAACAACGAACGAACGCCTTTCGGGATGAACGATGTGAACATCAGTTACGAAAAAGACCTCGCCGAATTGACAACCGATGAACTGTTTTTATACACAAACAATACTGCCACGCGCCCGAAAAACCTTTCTGCCCTTCAAAAAATTGCCGGATACGGCAGTTCGCCCGTTGTGACTTATAACGGAAGAGGCGCATATTTTCTTGACAAAATCGACGCAAATACATGGCGCTTGGAAGTATATCCCGACGCTATCTGGGTTCGCGACCCGTTTTCAAGGGCAACGCCGCGTATCGAAAATGTGGTGTTGCAATACAACGTGCAACCAATGACTGTTCAAATACCCGGCTTGGGCGGCAATTTTCATATTACAGGCGTAAATGCCGGAAATAGTTATTCCGCAAGGGCTGTAAACGGTGAATTTAACATCGCGCCCGGAGCCTACATACTGTCTACAACGCCTTTTACGGGCGACGCTCAACAGATAAAGATAGGCTACATCACGGCAAATGAGTTCTATGCGCCGCCGGCAACAAACCGGAATGAATATGTTCTGCACAGCCCGCAAAGAATGATATTGGAAAAGCAACCCCTTGATGTAGACGTGGAAGTTGTGTCGCCGCATCAGATAAAGCAACTAACCCTGCAATTTTCCGGGGGCGGAGGAGGCGCCAGACCGGTTGCAATACCGATGACAAGGAAAGACAATTTTCTGTTCAGCGCAACTATTCCCGACACATTGGTCAACGCCGGCATGTTGAACTATGTAATCAGGGTACAGTACCTTTCAGGAAATGAATTAGTCTATCCCGGCGCAGTGCAAGGACCTCCTAACACTTGGGATTATTTTAATCCGCAGTCATTTTCAACGCGGGTACTGCCGGCACGAACCGCCATTGAGTTGTACAGCGCCGAAACTGGCGATGCTCCAATCGTTTGGTCGTTCGGACTACAATTTCGCACTATATATTCGGGCATTACCGGCGAAACAACGGCTAAACTCGCGCTGCCCTCCGCAACCGCCTCTACGTTAAGACGGGACGAAAGAGCGCAGGCGTTCTTTGTGCTTGAAAGTTTTGTAAAACCGCAAATTGAAGCCATATCGAAATATGCCGGTAACTTTACGAACATTGTTATAACAGCCAAAGCAGAAAATGTCCCCGTGAACGTTGAGGTTTCGCTTATCAGCAAAAGCGGCGGCATATACACAGGAAAAGCCCGCCTTGCACGCAACAGAGATTCGCAAACTATTTCGTTGCGTAGCCTGCAGCCCGGAAGGATGATGCTACTGCCGCGCGCCTACCCGGGATTTCAGCCGTTCTGGTATTCAAACCCAAAACAGCAAAATTTCGACCTCAACGATATAGAGCGTATCCAATTGGCTGTTCCAACGCAGGGAAATACAGAACCTTATTTTGAAATAAAATCTATCAGAATAGAATAATTGGTCGAAATTCCTTATATTAGAGTAGAAAAGTCCGCTCAGTAGCAGAAAATTAACGCTTCAATATCAACCTCTTATGTAACTTTATTGCGTAAATGCCACCTATTCAGCCATATACATAGAGAGCATTTTATTCCTGACTTCGTCAATGCGTCACCAAAATGCAACATATTTTCAAAAAGCGTCCTTAATAGAAAATTCGGTAGAAAAGAATATTGTCTACAACGCTCACGCCGTCCCGAGGACGGAATATCGGTAGAAAACGAAATATCGCTCCCCACGCTCACGCCGTCCCGTTAGGGACGGAATATCGGTAAAAATGGATACATAGGCGAACCGGGGCGTGCCGTTAGGTACGCAATATTGCATCATATTAAGTTCTTAAGATTACCTTCGGTGAGATCACTTCGTTAAGTTACCGCAGATTTTTTTTTAGTTATCAGTTTTCAGTTATCAGTTTTCAGATATGGTGGTCTGAAAACTGACAACTTTTTTTGTACGTTTTGGGAAAAAAGAGTACCTTTGCGGCGAATTGAAAAACGAGATTAATTTGACCACGTGTGATGAATATCCTCAAATAGAGCGGTATGTTGGCTCGGAAGAAAGCAATACTTCCGATGTGTTGGATTTTGCCTCAAACCTCGAAGCAAGCCTCGACAAACTTGAGGATTTGAGCGAAAATAAAAACGACTTTGCGCTTTATTCGGACATTACCGGCGGGATTGCAACTAAATTGATTGAGGTTATTAATGGAAGTCTTGACAATAGAGAGAAAGCGAGAATATTAAGTTGTCAAAAAGTAAAAGCCCTGACTACATTATTGCCAAAGCCGGAAAAATATATCTTGCCGAACTGAAGACGATATACGGCAAAAATTCTATTGACCACAGTCTGGAAAAAGCAAACGAACAAGCAGACAGAATAGTTTTGAATATCGTGGGAAACATAACTTCACGTAATGTGGCTGACGAAATAAAAGATTTTTACTTGAATAATCCGCACATAAGGGAAATAGTCGTTTTATTGGGTGGAAAACCGATATATGTAAAATACAAACATGTTGCGCGAAAGAACTTTACAAAAACCTTTATGCACCAATGGGCGTACTAAAAAAGCAATGGCGCTTGAAACAAGCGCCATTCAAATATGGTAATCCGTGGGTCCATATTTCACCGAACAAACGGGTTCCTGCCAAAATTTTCAGGGATATCAAATATCCTTTCGCTTCATGACGCCGCAAAGATATATATTATTTTTTTATTTGCAAAAAAAAAATAAAAAAAAATATGATTTACGCAGATTTTTTTTACTTACCCAATCATCAAACCCACCACCCACCACATAAAAAGCAAAATTAACCCGATGCATCCAAAATGCAGCGGTTCTATTATGAATGTGATAAACCTTTTCATCGTTTTTTATCAAACAAAAAAAGTTTTCAGTTATCAGTTATCAGAAACTATGCTCTGAAAACTGAAAACTGAAAACTGAAAACTAAAAACTCTACAACGGTTGCGCTACTACGTTATACACTTTTTTA
>Ga0099364_10003462_pt1 | contig 24489 bp, 17 predicted proteins | sample TergutTh196P3_FD_73070 | JGI IMG/M metagenome (GOLD analysis project Ga0099364, IMG submission 73070) | Microcerotermes parvus P3 segment gut microbial communities from Pointe-Noire, Republic of the Congo - Th196 P3 | ecosystem: Host-associated > Arthropoda: Insects > Digestive system > Gut ...
AGCATTCAATACAACAAGAACTTCCCCCTCCACATATTCCGAAAGGGTCGGTTCCGCTAAGACCGGACACGATAATAAAACTAAAAACAACAAAATGAATAATGATTTTTTCATAACTTATTGCACCACCTATCTCAAGTTTTTATGTCAATAATTGGCGACAGTCCCCGCCATAAATTCCGCCCAAAGAGCAAATAGGTCTTGACCTATTGCCTCACAACTATGCTCAAGGCTTTCGTGATATTACCCGTTGTGTTCGTTGCCCTGACAGTAAAGCTGGACGTCCCCATCGTCGTTGGAGTTCCGGTTATTGCTCCTGTGGTCGCGTTCAGACTCAAACCGGCTGGCAGGCTGCCACTGGCAATAGACCAGATTATCGGCGCCGTTCCACTTGCGGAGAGATACTGACTGTAAGGCTTTCCTACTTCTCCGCCGGGCAAAGAGGAGATGGTTATTCTTGGAGCTATACCGAGCCTGGCAACTACAATAGACAGTGGTTTCACGTAGCTTCCCGCCGAGTTCGTAGCTTTAACCGTAAAACTGGACTCGCGAGCTATAATCGGCGTGCCCCAAATTAATCCGGTATTTGCGTTCAAGTTCAAACCCGATGGCAGACTACCGCTGGCTAAAGACCAGGTTATCGGCGCCGTTCCACTCGCGGAGAGATACTGATTGTATGGCTTTCCTACATCGCCCCCGGGCAAAGAGGCGGTGGTTATGATCGGCGCCGCGCTACCGCTGATGATTTCTATATTCAATTGTTTCACGGCGCTTCCCGCCGCGTTCGTAGCTCTGACAGTAAAGATGTACGTACCAAGCGTCGTCGGCGTGCCCGAAATCAATCCGGTGTTCATGTTCAGCCTTAAGCCTATAGGCAGGATACCGCCGGCTAAAGACCAGAATATCGGCGCCGCTCCGCTCGCGCTGAGCGTTTGATTATAAGCGACGCCTATTACGCCTCTTGGCAGAGCGGTGGTGGTGATTGTCGGAATCGCTGAATAAGCGCTCATAACGTCAAGGGTTCCTTTTGCCCAAAATCTTTCAGCTACTCCGATATTTCTGGCTCTGTTCAAAATGCGCGCCTTTATTTGAGTAGACGACTCATTCGGAAAAGCTGCGGACAAGAGAGCCGCCGCTCCGGCAACGTGAGGCGCCGCTGCTGAAGTTCCACTTGCAAATCTATAGCTGTTGTTTAACCATGCGCTATAAATTCCTTCTCCAGGGGCGGCAATATCAACCCATTCGCCGCCATGGTTTGAGAAATAGCTTTTGTAATTATCATCGCTGATTGATCCCACGGCTATTGTGTTGGTAAATCTATAACATGCGGGGTAAAATCTGGTTCTTTCTTCGGTTTTTATATTTACGCCATTATTACCTGCGCCCATTACGCATATTATTCCAGCGTCGCTCAGCGATTTTATAGCGGTTCCCTCTGGAGAGTCGTCTGGAAGAAGCGTTTCTAGTTCTCCAAATGATATATTCACAACGCGGATATTCAACCCTTTATTCTTTTCCGCCAAAATATAGTTTATTCCAGCGATTATGTCAGAAGTATAGAACATCCCGTTATAGAAGACATTTACCGCAAGCAACTTAACTCTCCAGTTTACTCCGGCGACTCCTACGCCGTTGTTCCCAACGGCGCCAATTATCCCCGCAACGAAAGTTCCGTGACCATTGTTATCCATAGGATCATCATTCTGTAGATAATTGTAGAAGCGCCTGCCGTAGTTTCCATAAGAATCCCGAGCCATGTTTGCATTGAGATCAGGATGGGTATAATCAATTCCGGTATCCAAGACCGCGACGACCACTGCGTCGTTGCCTGTAAAGTAATCCCAAACAAAAGGCATTGATATATTGTTCATACCCCATTGCTCCGGGTAGCCCGGATCGTTTGGAGTCAAAGCAAGTCTTCTAATGCTATTTGGAGATACGCTTTTCACTTCAGGCGAGGACGATAGCTCCTGTATTAACTCGTCAGTGCTTTTGTACTCAGAACGAAGGTGAATTATGCCATTACCCGAAACGCTGGCTATTTCAGAGAAGGTATTAAGAGCCTCAAGTCCATATTCGTCCGCAAAAGCTTCCGCTTGATACAAAAGCGACTGTGAAAACGCATTCGCGCCACTTGCGCCTTGTGTTGAAAAAGTAGACATCGGAGCGTTCAATACTACAAGAACTTCCCCCTCCACATATTCCGAAAGGGTCGGTTCCGCCAAAGCCGGACACGCGAATAAAACAAAAAACAACAAAATGAACAATGATTTTTTCATTGCTTATTGCACCACCTATTTCAAGATTTTTGTAAAGACTTACCACTATTACTCCTTTGGAGTTGTGTTTAATAATGGGTTAGTTCGTATTATTGATTATTTTATTATTGGTTATTGATTGATATTTTATTGATTATTATAGGTTTATTATACACTATTGATTATAGATTGACAATTGACGAAGTATTTCAGTATTTTCAAGCTTTTTGTTTTCCCTCGCGTAGTCTGCTGCCGTTTTGCCGCTGTCATCCTTCATTTTTGGGTCTGCCCCATACTGCAAAAGAGTTATTATCACTTCAGGATTTGAGTTGTTCCACGCCGCCCGCATAAGCGGCGTTGTTCCATAATTATTTTTTGCGTTAACATTCGCGCCTGCATTGATAAGAGCCGTTATCAATGCAGGATCAGATTCGTACATTGAAACAAGTATAAGCGGCGTAAAACCAACATTATCATCCTTTGCGTTAACATCCGCGCCCGCGTTTATAAGAGCCGTTATCACTTCCGGTTTGGAGTTTCTCCTTGCTGCAAGCATAAGCGGTGTAAAACCTATGTTATCATCTTTTGCATTGACATCCACTCCGGCTTCAACAAGAGTTTTTATCACTTCCGGATTGGATTTATGAAACAACGCCAACATAAGCAGTGTCCATCCATTTCTGTCCAAAACGCTCGCGTCAGCGCCTGAATCAATAAGCGCTTTTATCACTTCCGGGTCTGAACTGTAGCACGCAGCGCCCATAAGCGGCGTATATCCTCTGTCGCTCCTCGCGTTTACATCCGCCCCCGCGTCAATAAGAGCTGTTATCACTTCAAGACTGGAGTTGTGCCATGCCGCAAGTATAAGCGGGGTATGACCATGATCACTCCTCGCATTGACATCAGCGCCCGCGTTAATGAGAGCTGTTATCACTTCAAGACTGGAGTTGAATCTTAACACGTACATAAGCGGCGTAACTCCGCTTACCCACCCGTTTAGCCCATCGCCAATCTCTTCTATATGCTCCGCGTTAACATCCGCGCCCGCATTGATAAGCGCCCTTATCACTTCCAAGTTGGAGTTATAAAACAACGCCAACATAAGCGGCGCGCTTCCATCATTATCTCTTGCGTTTACATTCGCTCCGCTTTCAAGTGCGTCAATGATTTGTTGCAAAGAGCCTTGTTTGCATAGTTCGGAAAACTCAGAAACGCTTACCTCGTCAAACATCGAGCTATAATCAATTTCTTCCAAACGCCGTAGCGCATTGGTATTCTTTAGTCTATTATTCCGCATCGCGTAGTCTATCGCCATTTCGCCATCATTATTCTTAGTTTTTGGGTCTGCCCCAAACTGCAAAAGAGTTGTTATCACTTCCGGGTTGGAATTGTTCGAAGCCGCCCGCATAAGCGGCGTGTTTCCATAAATATTCTTTACGTTGACATCGGCGCCCGCATTGATTAAGGTTGTTATTACTTCCAGATTAGAATATCTGCCCGCTGCCCACATAAGCGGCGTATTTCCTTCAATATTCTTTGCGTTGACATCGGCGCCCGCGTTAATGAGGGCTGATATCACTTCCGTGTTGGAACCTACCATAACTGCCAGCATAAGCGGCGTAAAACCCATTTTGTTATCCTTTGCGTTTACTTCAGCGCCCGCTTCAATTAGAGTTTTTATCACTTCCAGATTTAAGTTTCTCTCTAACGCAAACATAAGCGGCGTGTTTTCGTCTTTATTTTTTGCATTTACATTTGCGCCTGCATTAATGAGCGCATTTATCACTTCCAGATTGGATTTATGAAACAGCGCTAACATAAGCGAAGTCCACCCGTTTCTGTCCATCGCGTTCGCGTCAGCGCCTGAATCAACAAGAGCTGTTATAACTCTCGGGTCGGAGTTATAACACGCCGCGCGCATAAGCGCTGTATATTCCCGTTCACTCTTTGCATTGACATCCGCGCCCGCATTGATAAAGGTCGTTATCACTTCAAGATTGGAGTTGTGCCATGCCGCTAATATAAGCGCGGTGTGTCCTCGGTTACTCTTCGCATTGACATCCGCGCCCGCGTTAATCAGGGTTGATATCAATCCAAGATCAGGGTTAAACCTTGCCACGAACATAAGCGGCGTCACCCCGCTAGCCCATCCATTCGGTCCGTCGCCCAGTACTTCTACATGTTCAGCGTCGACATCCGCGCTTGCATTGATAAGAGCTGTTACCACTTCCAGATTGGAGTTGTAGCGCAAAGCTTGCATAAGCGGCGAACTTCCTTCATTATCCCTTGCGTTCACATCAGCTCCGTTTTGAAGCGCGTCAACGATTTCTTGCAAAGAGCCATTTTTGCATAGTTCAGAAAAATCAGTAACGCTTATTGAATCCAAGACAGAGCTATAATCAATTTCTTCCAACATTCGGAGCGCTTCGGTATTTGCAAGTTTACTATTTCGGAGCGCATAGTCTATCGCCATTTCGCCATCATTATTCTTTACCCTTGGATCCGCTCCATACTGTAAAAGAGCTGTTATCACTTCTGGATTTGGGTTGTTCCATGCCGCGCTTATAAGCGATGTAGCGCCATAACTATTCTTCGCGTTTACATCAGCGCCCGCTTCAACCAGAGCTGTTATCACTTGCGAACTGGAATTTCTTCCCGCCGCCCACATAAGCGGTGTATAACCTTCAATGTTTCTTGCGTTTACGTTGGCGCCCGCTTCAATGAGGGCTATTATCACTTCCGGACTTGAGTCGGACATTGCCGCAAACATAAGCGGCGTAAAACTCATGTTATCATCTCTCGCATTCACGTTCGCTCCGGCTTCAATGAGGGCTATTATCACTTCCAGACTAAAATTTCTGTCTGAAGCAAACATAAGCGGCGTAAGTCCCAAATTATTTTTTACATTAACATCCGCGCCTTCTTTGATGAGAACCGTCACAACTTCCGGATTAGAGTTCATTCCTACCGCCCACGTAAGCGGCGTATGCCCGTCTCTATTCCTTACATTAACGTTAGCTCCAGCTTTGATAATAGTTGTTATCACTTCCGGATCAGGATTGTCGCGCGCTGCCAGCATAAGCGGCGCGCTTCCTTCTGCGTCCTGCGCATCCACGTACGCTCCGTTTTCAAGAGCGTAGACGATTTGCTCCAAGGCGCCCGTTTTGCAAAGTTCAAGAAAATCATCATCGTCTATTGCGGCAATTGAAAAATCTTCTCTTTGCGTAATGCGGATTCTGTTTTGCAAATCAATATCACCGCCGGATTTTCTAATAATAAAAAATACCAGCCCGGCAAGCGATAAACATGTAAGAATTAAAAACAACACCTTTTGAAAAACAGAAAACTTTACGCTTTGCATATAAAAACCCCTCTTTAATTACTGCCTTACCGCAGTAAGCAAATCATTTAACCTTTGTCTATTCACTAACTTATAGCATTTTGCATTGATATGTTCTATTGCAATTTGAGATTATTTTGCAAGACCGGTAAAAAACTCCGCAAGGCTGACCGCGCCTACATCGGGTGTTCCGATGGTTTGTTCCTTATAATTTTTTGCCCTGCCAAACTTTGCGGCATACCCTTCAGTTGCTTTGCATCCTTTTTCAGCAGCTTTGGCGGCTTCCTTAAAAACCTCGTCGATTGTGCAATTGTTTTCCAATTGTTTCACCGATTCGACCACTGGAATAAGTACATCCATCATAGTCTTGTCCCCTTTTTTCGCCGCCGTTATGTCTTGCATTTCGCAAAGCCCGTCCGAAAGCATCTTTACAATATCGCAAGATGTTAATTCCTGTTTATCGCCCAGCGACAAGGCAAACCCGCCGAACAGCGTTCCCCATAGCGGTCCCGCTGCTCCGCCGCTTATTCCCATTATTGCGCGGCTCACTATTTCAAAAAAATCCCCGAATGAAGCGTCTCCCCATTCGGAGCATTCGCGTTTTATCAGATCCGCTATTTTTTTAATTGTCACTCCATGATCGCCGTCGCCGAAACGCGCATCAATCCCTGACAAATAATCGTATTTGCCAATAAGGGCATTTGCTGCCTCAACAAGCCTATGTTTAAAGTCGTCTTTTGTTAAGTTCATTATTCACCCTGATTCCTACAATGGGCGGCTCAACTGCCGCCCTTACAACAGATCGTTACACCAGATCAATACACGCGCGTAACCGTTTACGAGCGGCAGATTTGTCGCCCCTAACGGACCTTTACATACGTAGGTCGTTTTCAACACGGGCCAGGTTGTCCGAAAATCGAACGAAATTGTTTCGCGACCACAATATATTGTATATTTAATGTGAATAGAACACTATATATTGTGGTTAAATGACGCGCTTGAACAATTTTCGGACGACCTCGGGCAGCAGTTTGCCGCCCCTACTATATTATTCCCATCTCGCGTCCAACTTTTGCAAATATCGATACGCCAGAGTCTATGTGTTCCTTTGTATGTGCTGCGGAGACCATCACGCGAATGCGCGCTGTTCCCCTCGGCACTGTCGGGAAGACTATAGGAGTTGCAAATACTCCGTTTTCAAACAGTTTTGCGCCAAATTGTTTGGCGTCGTTGGCTTCTCCGATGATAACCGGTGTTATTGGCGTCTCGCTGTGCGCGGTGTTGAATCCAAGCTTGTTAAGTTCAGCCTTGATATAGTGTCCATTTTCCCAAAGCTTCTTGACAAGGTCGTCGTTTCTATTCAGAATGTCCACCGCTGCGAGATTAGCCGCAACGTCAGGCACTGTTAAAGCGCTGCTAAACAGGTTGGGACGCGCTTTCTGGCGAATGAAATCTATAAGTTCCGCTTTTCCAGCGACTATTCCCCCCATTACGCCAAATGCTTTTGAAAGAGTTCCAACTTCAACGTCTACGCGTCCATGTAACCCGAAATGGTCAGCAATGCCGCGACCACCTTTTCCAAGTACCCCTTCGCCATGAGCGTCGTCTATGACTACCATTATGCCATGTTTCTCGCAGATATCCACTATTTCCGGCAATTTTGCAATGTCGCCATCCATTGAGAAAACTCCATCCGTCACAAGCAGTTTACGTCCCGTAGCGCCTTCGTATTCTTTTATCCTTGCTTTTAGGTCGTTCATATCCGAGTGTTCGAAACGAACTACTTTTGCCTTGGACAGTCTGCATGAGTCAATTATTGAAGCGTGGTTAAGGGAGTCGCTGAATATTATGTCTTCAGCATTCGGAGCAAGCGTGGGAAGCGTCGCAAGGTTTGCGCAGAAACCGGACTGAAGCAGTATTGCAGATTCGCAGCCTTTAAACTCTGCTATTCTCTTCTCGAATTCAATGTGGATGGACATCGTTCCGGCTATTGTTCTTACAGCGCCTGGACCGACGCCGTATACGTCGACCGCGTCCTTTACTCTTTGGACTAATTCAGGATGGTTGCAAAAACCAAGGTAATTATTTGAGCAAAGGTTAATATATTCTTTTCCGGCAATTTTCACTACAGGTCCTTGAGGGCTTTCTATTGTGCGTATATTTCCATAAAGCCCCTCCCTCTTCATACGATCAAGTTCTTCAGTGATAAAATTCATTGGAATAGCCATTTTTTATCTCCCCTTTATTGTAATAATATTCCGTTCAAAATCAAATGTAGGCGAGGCGGCTTTTGCGACTCGTCGCGAGGGCGTAACCTACGTCTCGCAAGAGGAACAACAACTACGAAGCATACGTTTGATTTGGAATGGAATTGTTTAATTACCAAGCTTTATTTTAATTTTTTCAAGCATATCAACGGTCATTTTGTCAAGGTTAAACTTTGGGTCATAACCCCATTCGGCGCGCGCGCACGAATCGTCAAGAGAGTTTGGCCATGAATTTGCAATCCCCTGACGAATAGGATCAACGTTATAATCTAACTTGAATTCGGGGATGTATTTTCGAATAGAATCGGCAAGCTGCTCAGGGTCAAAGCTCATCGCCGTAATGTTAAAACAGTTACGGTGTACGAGTTTCGCCGGGTCGGCTTCCATAAGTTTTACCACAGCTTCCAGAGCGTCCGGCATGTACATCATGTCCATAAACGTCCCTTTTCCTATGTAGCTTGTGTATGCCCCCTTACGTATTGCGTCCCAGTAGATGTGAACCGCATAGTCGGTGGTGCCGCCGCCGGGTTCGGCTTCGTAGGAAATTATTCCGGGGAAGCGAAGTCCTCTTACGTCCAATCCAAAACGCAATGCGTAATAATCGCTCAAGAGTTCTCCTGCAACCTTTGTTACGCCATACATTGTCGTTGGACGCTGAAGGGTATCCTGCGGAGTATTATCCACCGGAGTAGAAGGACCAAAAGCGGCTATCGAGCTGGGGTAAAATACGGCAAGATTCATTTCTCGCGCAACTTCAAGCACGTTGTAAAGCCCAATCAAATTTGTATCCCATGCAAGCGCGGGATCTGCTTCCGCTTTAGCTGAAAGAACTCCCACAAGGTGAATTATTGTGTCCGCTTTGTAGTCGGCGCACATTTCACTCAATTCTTTCGGATTCCCCGTATTTAGTATTCTAAATTCCCCGCTGGTTACCGCTATATTATTGCTGCGATCTCCCAGCCTTCGTCCGGTAGCAAGCACGTTATCCTTTCCGTATATTTTACGCAGGTAAACTACTAGCTCTGTCCCAATCTGACCTAATGCCCCTGTCACGATGATTCTTTTCATTAAATTCTCCCCCTAAAATTATTAATAAACTATCCCTTTTTTAACATTTTTAACTTGTCCATTATAGCTCTATTATAGCTTTAGCGGCTACTATTCCGCTTATTGTTTCTTTGTAAATTTTGCAAAATAATTGTTTATTATCAAGATGCATACTTAATAATAGCCTAGCGAACTGCCGATATATTTAACTTAATCATCCAGTCATTTCAGCTCTTTACGTTTAATAGTTTCAAGCTGTTTAATGCTCTGTACAGGCGTTGGCAAATCCTCAGGCATAACGTTACCAAATTCTTCAATAATAAAAAGACTGACTTAATTTGTCTTTCCGCACCGCTACCAAGCGGAACCATTTCGTTGACGTCAACGAAATGGTCTATTTCTGCTTGTCGACTATTATTACACGCGATCCGCGCTTTTGTCATTACTTCTTCAAAATTGCGATAATCTGTGTATTCCAAAGCTTTCGCAAGATCTCTGCTGCTCCAGAATTCACTTCCATCAGGATCAAAACGTTTAATACTATCGAAAATGTTCATTTAAAATATTTTCTTTCAAATGGAATATTGTTTCAGAATATGCGTTTTTATCTTTTTCTGTTCTGTTTAAAACCGGACGATGAAACCGTGAAATGATTTCCATTCCGGCTCTTTCCGCAATTTGCGGATATAAATTATATTTATCATTAGCCACCAGAAAAACATTGTAGTCGTTAACAAAGTTTTTTTTTGAATTAATCAATGCTTTAGATATACCGTCCATGTAACTTTGTTTCGCCTCATTTCCCTGCCCTTTAAATAACGGTCCGATTTCAAGCTCATCTTGCCTTTTAAAGTCAAATAAATCATATGCGTAAGCGTGTTGTTCGTGATAATCAATCAATCCGACATACGGCGGAGATGAAAATATTCCTTTTATTTTTTTTTCTGATACGACTTCATAAAAAGGGTAGTTCTTTTCCTTCAGAGCTTTCAAAATATCAATACTGCGACTGTCGCCCGTGAGACTTATTTGATATGTATTTGTCCTAAGAGCGTTAAATTCAATAAGCCTTTTGAATGTGTCCTTTGCATAAGTTTCCCACCATTTCAAAATAGAAAACAGAGGTTTGCACATTTTTCCGTGTTTGGTGCAATAGTAAATAGTTGTAACAGGTTCATATATAGTAGCTAAGTCAGAATGCGTAGTAGCTCTGCAGCTTCTTGCCGTTCTACTTAGAATCAAACAGGCTATTTTTTTTACTTCACTATCCTTGATTTTTTCTATTTCATTCTTAACAAAATCAATTTCCTCTCTGATTGGCAATAAATACCATTTATCCAAAAAAGTACTCCCGGATTTTTGATGAATGTTTATTTCATACTTGGAAATTAAGGATTCATAAACAGGGAGAAGCTCTTTTGTTTTTTCTTCTCCATATTCTTTTTCGTTGATTTCTCCCCGTCTCAATCTGTACTTATACTCCGGCGCAGGAAAATATTTCGCGTTAAATTCATAAAGGACTTGAAGCAACTCTTGTTCAAACGCCGTTGTTTTAGAGTTTATAAGATATTCTCGGAGCCTGATGATTATCCTTGACAGCTCTTTTTTTAGTTCTTGAATATCATATTTTGTTATCTTACAGTTAGCTATCATGGAATTGAACTCTGAAACATCAATTCCAACACAATGTAAACCTAGTTCGCACGACTGAACCATAGTGGTTCCGCTTCCTGAAAACGGGTCAAGGACTACATCTCCCTGTTCAAAAAAAACCTGTTTCTTAAAATTATCTTTATGCTTATCTAAAAAATACTCAACTAACTGAGGTATAAATTTCCCTTTATATGGATGCAGTCTATGCACATGCTTCGTTGTCTCAGATTCCTTGTATTGAGCAAAGGAAAGCTCCCAGTTTAAATTATCGCCAAATTTTTCGTTGAAAGAAACTTCTCGCCGCCCGTTGTATGAACGATAGTAATTATCAAGCTCATATTTTGAAACATATACATTTTCTCTATCGGAATATTTGCGTATTCTTCCGTATTGAATAAGATAGCTGATATTTGAAGGAGTAATGTTTTTTTTGAGCGCTCCGGTTGCCCAAATACTGGCTTCCTTGACGCTCAATAATTCGTCTTTTGTATCTATCATTGAATAATGCATTCCTTTTTAAGATTTTTACTTGTTTATTATAGCTTTGGCGGCGACTATGCCGCTGGCTGCCGCTTGTATAATGCCTCTGCTGACGCCAACCCCGTCCCCCGCTACCCAGAGACCTTCAATTTTGGGTACAGACAAGTCGTTTTTCAGTTCCAGCCAAAGAGAATATAGCTTTATCTCAATTCCGTAGAGTAAAGTGTCATTTTGATTTACCCCCGGCATTATTTGATTTAAAGCGTCGATAAATTCAACTATGTCCATAATATAGCGATGTGGAAGCACAAGGCTAAGGTCGCCGGGTTCCGCCGTCGCCGTTGGTTTAACCATTCCGCGCGCTATTCTTGTAGCAGTCGATCGACGACCTTCTTTAAGGTCTCCCAATCGTTGCAGCAAAATTCCTCCGCCTGCCAGCATGTTAGCAAGTTTTGCAATATGAGTGGCGTATCCTATTGGATCGCTAAACGGTTGAGTAAAGTTTTTTGTTACAAGAATCGCAAAATTGGTGTTTGGCGATTTTTGATTTTTGAGGCTGTGTCCGTTTACTGTTACCAGGTCGTGCGCCTGGTTATATTCATATACGACAAACCCAGAAGGATTCATGCAGAACGTTCTGCACCGGTCATCAAAAGTGGGGGTATTATAATGGCATTTTATTTCATAAAAGTGATCCGTTATCTCTTTGCATATGCCGTCGGGAACCTCTACGCGCACTCCAATATCCACGGGCATTGCCGCTATAGGCAATTGTAGCTTTGTTACAAGTTTTTGCAACCATGGAGCTCCTTCGCGCCCCGGAGTAACAATGACGTTATCGGCTAAGTATTTCTTTCCGCCGGATATTATTACTCCTTTGACAGTTCCATCCTTAACTATCAAATCCCGCACTTCGACGCCCATTAAAATATCGCACTTATCTTTCATGTCCTCATAGATATTGTTCAAAACTGTACGAGAAGCGTCCGTTCCGATATGACGTATGCGCGCTGGCAGTACTCTAAGTCCGCGTTGCGCCGCCAATCTGAGAGTGTCCGAGACAAATTTCCCTCTTGGTTCATAACAACTCTTGTCGGCGCCAAAATGTACAAAAGTAGAGTCAACATAGTCTATCATGTTATAAAGGCTCTGTTCTCCTATATAACGCTCAAGGTTTCCGCCAAACCCGGTGGTCAAGGTTAATTTTCCATCAGAAGCGGAACCTGCCCCTCCCCATCCTGAAACTATCGCGCATGATTTACAATTGATGCATGATTTCACCTTATTCTCAACAATGGGGCAATGTCTGTCCTTAATTAGTTTTCCTTTGTCAATTATTAGAATCTTTTTCTCGTTGCGAATAAGCTCAAGCCCCGCAAAAACTCCTGCCGGTCCTGATCCTACTATAATAACGTCATATTTCATCCATGAACACCTCTTTTTGCTTCTCGGCTAATGATACCATAGCATAATAATCTCTTTCGCATTATAATTTAAAAAAATTAGAAATGAAACTTTTTAAGAAATGGAAGTTTTACTCTACATTAGAGGCTGAAAAGGAGAGAATAATTATTGAAAAATTATAATTGGCTGGTCACCGGCGCCGCCGGTTTTATAGGTTCTCATATTACAGAGCATCTTTTAATTAATGACCAAAATGTAGTCGCGCTGGATAACTTTTCTACGGGCAAGGAAAGCAATATTGAGCAAATATGCAAAATAGCGGGAGATAACGCGTCAAGTAAGCTTCGGTTAATCCGGGGAGATATTCAGGATATATCCACGTGTAAGGAGGCAAGTAAAGGAGTTGATTTTGTTCTGCATCAAGCGGCGCTCGCTTCCGTTCCCCTTTCGATGAAAAAACCGACTGAAATCAACAATGTTAACGTTACAGGATTTTTGAATATGTTAATAGCATCGAAAGAGAACAAAGTTAAACGTTTTATTTATGCTTCTTCAAGCGCTGTATATGGAGATGATTCGCACCAGCCAAAAACTGAAGGACGAATTGGGACGCCGCTTTCCCCTTATGCTGCTTCTAAAGTTATAAATGAGGTTTATGCCGCCACTTTTAATCAAATATACGGTCTTGAATGCATTGGTCTGCGCTATTTTAACGTTTTCGGCGCGCGGCAGGACCCCGAAGGAGCTTATGCGGCTGTTATTCCTCGTTGGTTCAGAGCTCTTATAAAAAATGAACCTGTAATAATCTACGGCGATGGGGAAAATACGCGGGACTTTTGCTACGTGAAAGACATCGTAAAAGCCAATATCTGCGCCGCAAAGACCAATAATAAACGCGCGCGCGGTAATGTGTTTAATATAGGAATTGGAAAACAAACCTCATTAAATGAACTTTTTGAGATAGTGAAAAACGTTATCAACCCAAAGTCAGATATAAAACCCCAGTATGAAGCGTTCAGAGAAGGCGATATAAGACACTCTGTTGCGCTAATTGATTCGGCGGTTTCCACGCTGGAATTTAAGCCTGACTATTCACTGCAACAGGGGTTAACAGAAGCGGCGGGGTGGTATGCCGAAAACATGCGTTAAATATATACTTGAGTTACATCAACATGCTTATACAAACGCTTGAAAATGGAAGCATGAAAATGTCAACAAGCGTTGCCCCACATAAAGAAATAACTAAAAAAGCCTTTTGCGAATAAACTTTATTATGATGTTCGCATAAGGTAGATATATTTGACATTGAGCTATGCGAAGCTCCGAGAAGAAGACCGGACAACCCCGCGCATATTACAGCCGCGTCATAATCTTTTCCAAGTATAGGAAACAACAGGTATATTGATATTATTATGACTAGTACAGTTTGAACTAAAAGAATCATCACCAAAGGTAAGGCTACAACACGAAGTTCGGCCGTACTAATGCTCATTACTACGAAAGCGACCGCGTAACGCAAGGACAGGCTCAAGATCAGGTCAAGCGAGTTGGCGCAGATTTTCAAAACATTAACCGCATCTCCTGCATTACGTATTATGACAGCTATCAACATAACCCATATATATCCGGGAAAACTGAAATTTTTAAGAAAATCTAATGGGAAACCCTTCAGTAAGGTATTGAACATTTCTCCTATCCAGGAACCTAGTGCCATGCATACAAGAACTATTGTAAATAACCTCAGGAATTTTGTGGGGTCTAAGCCTTTATCATTTCCGCTACTTAGGTGTTTTGAATAAATGGGGTCTTGAGTTGTCTCAATTTTCACATTATGGCGAGCTATGAGGTATTTTCCGATAGGGGGACCTATAGTACTGGCTGCAAGCACTCCGAATGTCGCCGCTGCAAGACCGAACGCTTCGGCGCCAACAATTCCGTTAGATTCTATCAAAGAGCCGAAGGCAAGCGCCGCGCCATGTCCGCCCGCAAGCGACACCGCGCCCGCAAGCACTCCGAACGTTGGATGGATGCCAAATGAATTAGCCATTCCGATTCCGACTAGGTTTTGTACTATGCTCATTATCCAACATCCCGCCACACAGTAGAAAAGAGCCATTCCGCCTTGTCTTATAAGGGGAATGCTGCCATTAAGCCCAATGGTTGCGAAAAATGCTAAAAAGAAGTATGGCAACATTAAAACATCAAAAACGACCTCGGTGTTAAAAAAAAAGTATAAAAAATACCTTGCAAGCAACACAAAAACCCCGCCCAGCAAAGCAACCGGCAAGCAAAGATAATCAAGGAAAGCGCTCCTTTTTCTAATATGAATTCCTAGTAAAATTGCCAGCGACGCTATCGCTATCGTGAAAATGGGGTTGAAATGTAATATTAACGCGTCTCCCGCCGTTTTTAGTTCCAAATGAGTTCCTCCTATTCTATTATTTTCAAAGCATGGTCATTGTTTCTGGTCAGACAAATCGCCCCTTCTCCGGTTATCAGGTAATCATCCTCTATTCTCATTCCTTTAGAGCCTTCTATATAAATCCCGGGTTCAATAGTTACTACATCTCCAATAGCGAGCGTATCCTCTGAACGAGGCGACAGTCTTGGCGTTTCGTGTACTTCAAGCCCAAGTCCATGCCCCAACCCGTGTACAAATTGCTTTCCATATCCTGCGTCGTTTATTATACTGCGCGCTATACCATCTATTCTCCGTCCCGATTCTGATGGGGCAAGATATTTAGCTGCTTGAAGGTGAGCGCGCGACAATAAACTGTTTATTTCTTCATCTTCAAGCGACGGTTTTCCTATACAGAAATTGCGCGTTATGTCGCACATGTACCCCTTAACCGTGGCGCCAAAATCAACCGTGATTATTTCGCCCTTCTCGAATTTTTTGTCTGTTGCTCTTCCATGTGGCAAAGCTCCCCGTTTTCCTGAAGCTACTATAAAATCGTCATGCGTCCAACCTTTTTCTCCGCCCATTTGTTTAATTCTATATAAAAGCAGGTTTTCAAATTCGCGCTCAGTCATTCCGGCATAAGACTCGTTTATCGCGCTTAAATATGCTTCATAGGCAATCTCTCCCGCTCTCATTATTGCCGCTATTTCCCCCGCATCCTTTGTTCTGCGAAGCGTGGGAATAAGGGAAGAAGCATCTTCCCATCTTATCGCATGTTTTGCCAAATAATTTATATATGTGTAATGCGATACTTTTTCAGCTTCAAAACCAACGCTTTTGTAGTTAGATTCTGATATTACTTTTATCGCGTCTATCTCCGCAGATTTGTTTAAAAGAACAAATTCAAAAGGCGATTGGTCTTCCGCCTGCTTTGTATAACGGGCGTCGCTTATAAGGAGCGCGCGCTTTTCGTCTATAAGCATGGCGGCGTTGCTACCGCTAAAACCTGAAATGTACCTGCAGCTCTCTGAGTTTTTGTTTTCATTAACAAAAAGCACAAAAGCGTCAAGATTCAGCTTGCTTAGGTTTGCGCGCAACTTTGCGAGTCTTTCTGATAAGTTTTTAAACTGCATTCTTAGTTCTAAGTTGCCCGCAAGCGGCGTCTATATCAATCCCTTTTTCGCGGCGTACTTCAAATTCAATATGGTGTTTTGACAATACGTTGCAAAACTCCTTTATTTTAGAGTCGCTTGAACGCTCGAATTTCTCGATTACCGGATTATATGGGATTATGTTTACATAGGCGCTCATTCCATTAAGCAGCGAAACTAATTCGTAAGCGTCGCCTGTAGAATCGTTTACTTTATCTATCATTATGTACTCAAAAGTTATCCGTTCTCCCGTCCGTTCCAGATATTTTCTCAAAGCGTCCATGAGGCTTTCAAGCGAGTATTTTCTGTTTATTGGCATAAGTTTTGACCGCAGGGCGTCATTTGGAGCATGGAGTGATACAGAAAGCCGTACCGGTACTTCAAAATTACTTAAATCAATAATCCCGGGAACAACTCCCGAAGTTGATATTGATATATGTCTTGCCCCAAGGTTGCGCATTTTGGGATTATTAAACGCAATGACGCTTGAAAAAACGTTGTCGGTATTGTTGAAAGGTTCACCCATCCCCATAAATACGACATTATTTATATCTTTGCCAAAACGTTTTTCCATAACAAGCAACTGACCGACTATCTCGCCTGCTGTTAGATTTCTGGCGTAACCGGATATGCCCGTAGCGCAAAAAGAACAGCCAAGTTGGCATCCTACCTGGCTTGAAATGCATGCGGTAGAATGATTTCCATGATGAATGAGAACCGACTCTATTCTTTCTCCGTCAGTAAGTTGTAACAAAAATTTTTGGGTTCCGTCCTTAGAAACCTGTTCTTTGATTATCATGGGCGGAATTATCGCAAATGATTCTGAAAGCTTTTCTCTCAATTCCTTCGAGAGATTTGTCATTTCCGAGAAATCAAAGACTTTTTTCTGGTATATCCACTGACATATCTGGTCGGCGCGATAACGCGGAAGCTCAAATCTTTCCGCTAATAGCCTGTTCCATTCTTCATATGAAAGCGATAACGCATCGTAAATTTTATCCATGGCGTCTCCTTGTTATTAAATCTAATTTATTTTACGATAAATAGAAGAGAAAACCAATAAAAAAATAACCTTGAAATAGGTCACTTGACAATATGTATAAAAATAATGATAATTGTTGTGCCACAAAATGTTATGCACCAAAATTAGCAGGAATGGAGAGATAAAATTGAAAAAAGTTTTCAAATGTTTGTTTGTAGCGCTTGTAATATTGGTATTTTCCGCGCCTGTCCTTGCGGCTGATTTTCACATCGGCATAGTGACGGGAACCGTGTCTCAGGCTGAAGATAACCTGAGGGGCGCAGAGCGAATGATCCAGGAGTACGGTGACACCGCGAGCGGGGGAATGATCACGCACGTGACTTATCCCGACAATTTTATGTCCGAGACTGAGACGACAATCAGTCAAATTGCAGGTCTTGCCGACGATCCTTTGATGAAAGTCATAGTCGTCAACGAGTCCGTCCCTGGTACTGCGGCCGGTATGCGCCGTGTCCGCGAAAAGAGACCTGACATCCTTCTCCTTGCCGGAGAGCCGCACGAGGACCCGAACGTCATCACCGAAGTTGCGGATCTAGCCGCCACGTCCGACCAAATGGCGCGTGGATATCTGATCCCGCTTGCAGCCAAAGAACTGGGCGCGAAGACCTTCGTTCACATCTCATTCCCGCGTCACATGAGCTACGAATTGTTGGGACGTCGCCGCGCCATCATGGAAGTTGCGTGCAACGATCTGGGCATACAATTCGTCTTCGAGACGGCGCCTGACCCCACCAGTGACGTGGGCGTCGCCGGAGCGCAGCAGTTTATCCTTGAGCAGGTACCGGGTTGGCTTGAGAAGTACGGTAAGGATACCGCTTTCTTCTGCACCAACAACGCCCATACCGAACCTCTGCTTAAGCGCATTGCAGAACTTGGCGGATATTTTACGGAGGCCGATATCCCGTCGCCGCTGATGGGTTATCCCGGAGCGCTTGGCGTTGACCTCTCCAATGAGAAGGGCGACTGGCCGGCGATCATGAAGAAAATGGAAGAGGCGGTCATAGCAGCCGGCGGCGGCGGACGCATGGGCACATGGGCATATTCATACGGGTTTACTCAGACCGCCGGGCTCGCCGAGTTTGGCAAACGCGTGGTTGAAGGCTCGGCAAAGATCGATAGCTTGAGAGACCTTGTCGAATGCTACAACATATTTACCCCCGGCGCGAAATGGAACTCAAGTAATTACGTTGACGCGGGCACCGGCGCGCGCAATAGGAAAATGGCTCTGGTCATTCAGGATACCTACATTTTCGGAAAAGGCTATATGGGAATGTCAGAAGTCGAGGTACCCGAAAAGTACTACACCATCAACAGATAACATGTAACAATAATCGAAAATAATAAAGCGAGGGGGCTCGCTCGCTTGAAATAAAGCGAGGAGCTCACTTGATTTATTTTATCTATTGAAGGAGGTGATGTAATTTGCCTGAAGCTCCTCTATTGCAGTTGGAAAAAATTGGAAAGGAATATTTTGGTACCCGCGTGCTTGCGGATGTCTCCTTTACCCTGAACAAGGGAGAAGTGATGGGTCTGGTGGGGGAGAACGGCGCGGGCAAGTCAACGCTGATGAACATACTGTTCGGAATGCCGGTCATAAGGAACTCGGGGGGATACGATGGCGCCTGGTACTTTGACGGTGAAAAAGCGGAGTTCAAATCCCCGTTCGAGGCTTTGGACGCAGGAATAGGCATGGTGCATCAGGAGTTTTCCCTCATTCCGGGTTTTACTGCCACTGAAAACATCCTCCTTAACAGAGAGGAATTAAATAAATCTGTTCTTGAACAGCTTTTCAGTTACCGTATATCCTCCCTGAACCGTCCCGCAATGAACGCGCGAGCCGAAAAAGCTATTAAAACGCTTGGAGTCGATATAGGAGTTGACACTATAGCCTCGGAAATGCCCGTGGGGTATAAACAATTCGTCGAGATAGCGCGCGAGATTGACCGAACAAAGACCCGAATGCTGGTACTCGACGAACCCACCGCCGTCCTGACAGAAACCGAGTCGCGTATCTTGCTCGAAGCGCTACGCAAGCTGGCGGCAAGCGGCATAGCAATCATTTTCATATCCCACCGCCTTCAGGAAGTGCTGGAGCTTTGCGACAAGCTTGTCGTACTCAGGGATGGAAGAGTCGTCAAGGAGACCCCAGTGAAAGCAGAAACTTTACATCTACGCGATGTGGCTGCATGGATGGTAGGGAGAAGCGTCGAAGGATCGTCCTCCGAGCGGCAGAGCCGCGCGACAGAGGAAGAAGCGCTCAGGGTAGAAAATCTATGGGTGGACATGCCCGGCGAGACCGTCCGGGACGTTTCGTTTACGGTACGCAAGGGCGAAATATTCGGTATTGGCGGACTGGCGGGGCAAGGCAAGCTTGGCATACCAAACGGCATAATAGGACTTTCGCCTGCAGGCGGAAATGTAACCCTGTTCGGCAAACCGGCGAAACTGGAATCGCCCCGTCTGGCGCTCAATAATAAAATGGCCTTCGTGTCGGAGGACAGGCGTGGAGTTGGACTTTTGTTAAACGAACGCATAGACTGGAATATCACGTTAACGGCCATGCAGGTGCAAAATAAATTTTTAAAGCGCGTATTAAACGGATTTATATTGTTGCGTGACGACGCGGCAATAGCCGAGGAGGCCAACTACTATATCAAGGCTCTGGAAATCAGATGCACGGGACCGGGGCAGCGCGCCGTCGAACTTTCCGGCGGTAATCAGCAAAAAATATGCCTCGCCAAAGCATTTGCCCTGAGACCGGAGATTTTGCTGGTCTGCGAGCCGACGCGAGGCATAGATATCGGGGCTAAAGAATTGGTGCTAAACACCCTCCGGCGCTACAACGAGGAATATGGGACAACTATTATAATAACCTCGTCCGAATTGGAGGAGCTTCGCGCGGTATGCGACCGCATAGCCATAGTGAGCAACGGGACCATAGCCGGTATACTGCCGTCGAGCAATCCCGCGGAGGATTTCGGTATATTGATGATGGGCGAGTGCATTAATAACGACGGAGGCGAGGTGAATAGAAATGTTTAAAAAATTCATAGACGTGGCAGGCTGGCCTCGCATAATAATCGGGATGTTCCTGATGTCGCTGTTCGGCGCCGCGCCACTGTTTGGGGTATCAGTCGCCGCGTCGCTGTCGAACACGCTTGAGCGTTTCAGCATGAATGGCGTGCTGGTGCTGGCGATGGTGCCGATGGTACAATCCGGTTGCGGCTTGAACTTCGGGCTTCCATTGGGAATTATAGCCGGGCTTTTGGGCGCGACGATTTCCATAGAAATAAGCCCGTACATCGCCTCTTTAATTAGCTTAGCAGGCATTGACCCGTACATCATGTTTAACAATAAAGAAGCCCTGAGTTACCTTGCCAGCATTTGCGTCTTCGCCGCAGCTATCTGCATAGCTATCCCGATTGCCGCCGTTTTAGGCTACTTTTACGGGCAGCTTCTCAACCGCGTAAAGGGCGATGAAATGATGATCGCCACCTACGTCGGCTTTTCCTCAGTTGCCTTCATGTGCATTGCTTGGCTTTTGATACCGTTTCGTAATCCCACTATGATATGGGGTTACGGGGGCGCCGGTCTGCGTACGACTATCACCGTTAGCGGTCTCTGGCAACGCGTACTGAGCAACTTTCTGGCGATAACAATAGGAGAGAAAGGAAAAGTTTTCAACTGGGCGTCTGGGACGCCCGGGGAGGACGAACTGGTGATAAAGCTCGGAGACTTTGTCTATTCGACGGGGCAAACAGTGCAAATGGGAACTTTTGTTTTTCCGACCGGAGCGTTTCTCTTCTTAGCCGCTATGTGCTTTCTGGTGTGGCTTTTTATGAAAACCAAAACGGGGAGCGCTATGACCGCTGTGGGCTCGAATTCGGAGTTCGCCCATGCGTCGGGCATTAACGTCGACCGCGCGAGAATAATTTCCGTAATACTCTCAACCATTTTGGGGGCTGTAGGGATACTGGTGTACCAGCAGAGCTTCGGCTTCATACAACTGTACACGGGGCCTTTGATGATGGCTTTTCCTGCGGTGGCCTCAATCCTTTTGGGAGGAGCTTCTGTAAACAAAGCGTCGATATGGAACGTGATCGTCGGGGCGTTTTTATTTCAAGGCATCCTGACAATGACGCCATCCGTCATAAACAACGTGCTTAAGTCGGACATGTCCGAGGTGATACGCATAATCGTCAGCAACGGCATGATCCTCTACGCGCTCACGAGAAAGGTTCAGGTGAAAAGATGACGAATAAAACGATCGCGCATAAATTATCGCGTCTTATCGCCACCAACATTGTTCCCATCATATTTATATTTATCTCGGCTGTGGGCATACCCCTTTCGGGGTTCTCGACCACTTTTCTGGTACAGGAACTTTTGATACGTATAGGGCGGAATTGCTTTTTGATCCTGTCGCTTCTCATCCCAATCATGGCGGGCATGGGACTTAATTTCGGGATGGTTTTGGGGGCTATGGCGGGACAGATAGGGCTAATTTTGATCACCGACTGGGCGATAGTTGGCATTCCAGGAATCATTCTGGCAATGATAATCGGTACGCCAATAGCCGTAGCGCTGGGCGTGCTGTGCGGCAGAGTCCTGAACCGCGCAAAGGGGCAGGAGATGGTGACTTCCTACATCCTTGGTTTTTTCATCAACGGCATTTACCAGCTCATCGTGCTTTACTTCATGGGGAGCCTTATCCCTATGACGAATCCCGCCCTTGCGCTTTCCCGCGGATACGGCGTGCGCAACTCCATCAGCCTTTCTGGAATAGCTTCCACCCTTGACCGTCTGATTCCAGCCAGAATAGATTCCTTTACGGTAGGAGCGTTCCATCTGCAAAACATAAACGTACCGGTCGTTACATACCTTGTTATAATAGCTTTCTGCTTCTTCATCGTATGGTTCCGTAGGTCTAAGCTGGGGCAGGACATGCGAGCAATGGGTCAGGATATAGCCGTTGCCGACTCCGCAGGTATCCCGGTCAATCGTACGCGAATAATCGCCATAGTAATATCCACGGTGCTTGCCTGTTACGGGCAGATAATTTACCTGCAAAACATAGGAACGCTCAACACGTACAACAGCCACGACCAAGCCGGAATGTTCTCAATTGCCGCGCTTTTAATCGGCGGGGCAAGCGTGTCGCGCGCCGGAATTGGCAATGTCTTTCTGGGCGTGATACTGTTCCACCTGATGTTTATAGTAGCTCCAAACGCCGGCAGGAACCTGATAGGAGATGCGATGATAGGGGAATATTTCCGTGTCTTCGTCTCTTATGGAATAATAGCGATAGCGCTCGTCCTGCACGCGTGGAAACGCCATAAAGAGCGTTTAGAAGCGCGAAGAGGGCTTCGGGGTATAACAACCGGGACCGTCGTAAAAGCAAAGGAGGGCGCATGATGAGAGCATTACAGAGAATAGCGGCCTTGTGCTTTATCGTTGCCTTTTCAGTGTTTTTGTTTTATATTGGGCGGGAACACCAGATTTTTATAGATAACAAGACCATAGAAGTTGAAGGCAGCAGCTTCCGGGCTCTGAAATTTATTATGGTCAGCGTAAACGGAGCTTCCCCTATAGAACTCATGGCGCGCGACCGCGATCTTGTCAAAGTAGTTGGGCCGTCATTCAGTTTCAAATTAGAAGTGATGGACGAATACGGCGAGGAAGTCGAGAAGGTTATAGAAAAAGAGTTTAGGCTTGACTTTGCAAAGGACGTGATGCTTTCCATGCCCCTCATGGCGGCGGACAGGGACGACTACATCCTGCCTCCGCCTACGATCCAGGCGCCTTCAGAACAGGATACGCCCACAGTCGGGGACGAGTTGACGCCGCCGGAGGAGGTATACGACCCCTAAATTAAAAATCTCCTTTATAGTGCAAATGACGCGCCATAAAGGAGATTTTCTGTTAAAAGCTAAAAACGTAAAAAATTATCATCTCTAAGTCTTTTTTTTAGGCGTGCAACCCATAACAGGACCGTTTCGGTCGCTCAAGCGAAAAAAACGGGGCGGCAAAACCTGTTTGTAACACAGGCGCCGCCCTAAGTTAATTACCGAAAAATACTGGGGCGGACAAAAACGCCGCCCCTAATTGTATCTATTTGCTTTTTCTTTTCAGGACGAAAGGAATGGCAAGCATGGCAAGCGCAAGATACCCATACGCGCTGCATCCGCCGCCGCCACCGCCTTTCTTTTCAGAAGCAACAAATACCGACGATATAAATTCGCCGTTAGCAGACCCGTCAAGGTCAAATTCGCCGCCATCCTGAATAAACGCTACCAGTTGATAGGTTGCGTTTGGATCTATTTCTCCGTTGAAAACCGCGCCTCCTAAGAGCAGCGTGAACTTCCCGTTGCCATAGTCGGCGGGATTATTCGTATAGCTGAAGCGTTTTCCGCTGGCGCCTGAAATCATACCTATCAGGTTTATATCGTCCGCAAATGACGCCAATAAATCTTTTCCTGTCATTGAGAACGTCAATTGCGCTACTTGCCCATCCGGTGCAACTGCTCCCTCAAATACAGGCATGATACCTGTATTCACCGAATCAACGTGTAGTATCCCTTTCGCTATTGCTTCCGCCAACGCCTTACCCAGATAGACTTTGCCATCTTTTGCTTCAAGATCGCTGGCGGCAATACCTGTGTCATTGGCAACCCCGTTCAAATCTGACGGGTATGTCGGATCAACAGTTTCAATTGTCGGTAGTACGGTTATGACGCATGTATCCTCAAATCCGCCCTCATCCGTCTTTACCGTTATCGTCGCGGTTCCGGCGGCTACCGCCGATACCACTCCGGCGCCCGACACCGTTGCTATCGAGCCGTTGCTGCTGCTCCACGTCACGCCCTTATTTGTAGCGTCGGACGGTATAACATCCGCTGTGAGCGCGCGCGTATTACCTACTTCAACCGTCGCTGATTTCGGACTCACCGTAACTCCCGAAACGGGGGCTTGCGTAACGCCAGCTATGACAATTGTCAAAGCTCTAGTGTCGCTTCCCGCAACATTGGTCGCTCTGACTGTAAAGTTAAATGTACCAGCCGCCGATGGCGTACCGGAAATCACTCCCAAGCTGTTCAGAGTTAAATCGGTAGGCAGACTGCCAGATGTGATATCCCAAGTCATTGGCGTATCGCCTGTAGCAGCAAGCGTCTGGTTGTATGCCGTTCCAATATTTCCATTTGGCAAAGAGACTGTCGCTATTGCTGGAGGTACGCTATCAATGACAATGCTCAAAGTTCTTGTGTCATTCCCCACAGCGTTTGTTGCTCTCACCGTAAAGCTAGTCGTACCAGGCGTTGTTGGCATACCGGAGATTACTCCCGTCGCGCTCAGCGTCAAACCAGTAGGTAAGCTGCCAGATGAGATATCCCAAGTTGGCGTATCGCCTGTAGCGGCGAGCGTCTGGTTGTATGCCGTTCCTGCTGT
>Ga0099364_10003463_pt1 | contig 24488 bp, 19 predicted proteins | sample TergutTh196P3_FD_73070 | JGI IMG/M metagenome (GOLD analysis project Ga0099364, IMG submission 73070) | Microcerotermes parvus P3 segment gut microbial communities from Pointe-Noire, Republic of the Congo - Th196 P3 | ecosystem: Host-associated > Arthropoda: Insects > Digestive system > Gut ...
ACGATTTTAAACCGGGGATGTGGGCGGTCATGGCAGCCCAATCCTGGCTGTGCTGTGCGCCGTATTTATTTCCCACAGAAACCCTCACTACCAGGGGCATGGATAAAATGCCGGCGGACATGGACTGCCACTTGGAGGCCTGGTTAAAAATTTCATCTCCAGCGCGGCCCATAAAATCACAGTACATGAGTTCGACCACGGCGCGCCCGCCGGAAAGAGCATACCCAACGCCGGCTCCTACAATGGCGCCCTCGGAAATGGGACTGTTAAAGAGGCGCCGGTAGGGCAGCAGTTCAGTCAGGCCGCGATAAACAGCAAAGGCGCCGCCCCAATCACGGTTTTCTTCGCCCCAGGCTGCCATGGTGGGGTCTATGGTAAAACGATGCAGCATTGCTTCAAAAAGCGCATCACGATACTGAAAAACTTTATTTTTGGAAACAGGTTTGCCGTCAGCATCAAAGGCATACCGGGCCTTACCCGCCAGCGCCTTGACACGGGGGTTTTCTTCTACCGGCTGAGAAATCTCCGGCCGGCGATCATCGAGCTTTTCTTCCTTGCCGTTGCTGAACATGACCGATTCGATAAACGCACCGCCGAGCCTTGGAGAAATATCATTGTTAACTGCCAGCTTCACCACTTCCAGGAGCTGTGTTTTAACTTTTTCGTGCATGGCATCCAATTCACTTTTGGAGGCGGCCTTGTTATCAATTAAATATTTTCCGTATGCATCAATGGAATCGGCTTCCTGCCAAAGCTTGACTTCTTCGGGCGTGCGGTAACTGGAAGCATCTGATGGTGAATGGCCGGAAATGCGATAAGTCATGGTGTCCATCAATACCGGCCCTCTGCCGGCAAGAAGAATTTCCTTTTTTCTGATAATGGCATCGGCAACGGCAAGGGGATTGTACCCGTCTACCCGTTCGGCGTGCATGTTTTCGGGGTTAACGCCCGCACCAACTCTGGCCATCACCTCATAGCCCATGGTTTCGCCGGAAGTCTGGCCGCCCATACCGTAAAAATTGTTAAAAAAATTAAACAAAATCGGCGGTGACCCGCCATAGCTTTCCGGCCACAGGGTACGGTACTGATCCATGGCAGAAAGCATCATTGCTTCCCAAACCGGGCCGCAGCCCATGCTGGCATCACCGATATTAGCAATGACAATCCCTGGTTTATCGTTGATACGTTTGTACAGGGCAGAGCCGGCGGCAATATCCGCCGATCCGCCGACGATGGCATTATTGGGCATGGAACCAAAGGGCGGGAAAAATGCGTGCATCGAGCCGCCCAGCCCTCGGTTGAATCCCGCCCTGCGTGCAAAAATTTCTGCAAGGGTTCCGTACAGGACAAAATTTTCCGCCAGCTCCCTCAGGCCGGAACAGGGGATTTTTTCGGCAGCGCTCAATGTATCGCCGCCAAGAAAATTTTTCATAATTTCATCAAGTTTTTTTTCACCTGCGGAATCCTGGGACATCTGCCAAACCGATGAAAGGCATTTGGCAAGAATTTCCCCGTGGCTGCGGTGGCTGCCGAAAATGAAGTCATCGTTGGTGAGGTTAAGGCACTGCCCCACGGCGGATGCTTCCTGGCCCATGGAAAGATGTGCCGGTCCCATATGGTTGTACTCAATGCCGTTCCACGAACCCTGGGTTTTATAAGTGTTCAGCATCATTTCAAATTCACGAATCACTGCCATATCATGCCAGATGCGCAGCAGCCGATCCCTGCCGTATAAGCCGGATTCTTTTCTAAAATCAGCCTTGTACTGATTAACCGGTATATCTTTGAGCTTGAGTATCTGCGGCTTGCGTAACTCTTTTGGGTCAACAATCATTGATTTAGGCATTTGCTTCTCCTTTATGTAAGCTCCCACACCACATCACGGATAAGCTCACTTACCGTGGGGTGGGGAAAAATAATCTCTTTAACATCATCGATTCTCATTTCCTGTTCGATGATGGCAGCGCCGCCCCAGATATATTCCGGGGAATAGGGACCAACGGCATGAATTCCCAGAATGCGCCGATCTGATGCATCGGCAATAACTTTAACCGCGCCGATACCGCCAAAAGTGTTCTCGGCAACAAAGCGGCCCGAAAACTGCATGGGCAGACTGGCTTTGAGAACAGCAATGCCCCTGGCCGCCGCTTCCTGTTCGGTTATTCCCACTCCGGCAGCTTCGGTAATACCGTACACTGCCCAGGGGATCGCGTTATAACGCATCCGGTCATTGTTACCCAGCATATCGGCTACGGCAACTTCCCCCATGCGGTAGGCGCAATGAGCAAGCAAGCTTTTTCCGGTAACATCACCCGCCGCCCAAATACCGGGAATATTCGTGCGCATTCGGTCATCAACCACAATGCCTTTGGGTGTTACATCAATGCCCGCAATGTGGTTCGCACCCCAGGTATCAAGTACCGGCTTTCTCCCAACCGCCATGAGGATAAGGTCCGCTTCCACAGAGACAGCTTTGCCGTCTTTGGAAGTACAGTTTACCTTTCCCTTGTCAATGCTGGTAACGGTGGATCCCAGCATAAAATGAACATCTGTCATGCTGCGTCGAAGGATTGGAGCCTGCTCCCTGTCCATAAAGGGAACAATTTCGTCCATCATCTCTATGACGGTTACTTGTGATCCCAGTGCGGAAAAAAGCCCGGCAAATTCAACACCGATAACCCCGCCGCCAATAATCGCCAGGCGCCCGGGTACATTTTCAACGGCAAGCAAGCCGGTGGAATCGAGTACCAGAGGATTGTCCGCAGCGCCCGGAATGGGCGGCATTATAGGAACAGAACCGGCGCATATCAGTATATGTGCCGCTTCATGCACGGTATCGGTACCGTCAGGCATGCGTGATCGTACCCTTGCCGGTTTTCCTCCCAGCGGCGGATCGAGGATTTCTCCCCTGCCGTTAATCACTTCCACACCGCAGCGCTTCATTTTGCCGGCAATCCCAGCACAGAGCTTGCTGACAACCTCGGCCTTCCAGCTTTGTACAGCCTGCCAGTCAAAGGAAACCCCCTGTGTCTGTATCCCAAACTTGTGTGATTCCCTGGCATGAACATACAGTTTTGCCGAATTGAGCAAAGTCTTGGTGGGAATACAGCCCATGTTAAGGCAGGTTCCGCCAAGGTGTTGCTCTTCAATTAATACTACTTTTTTCTGTGCCTGACCCGGCTGGCGAAAACTACCAAGCCTTTCCGCTGCAAGATAGCCCGCAGGCCCGCCGCCAATAATTATTGTATCGTACATATCTACACCTGATTAATAAGCCAAAGGTCGATATCAGCAACCACTTTACCCAATGCCTTGAGGAAGCGTGCCGCCGGAGCGCCGTCCACCACCTGATGGTTGATGGTCAAACTAAAGCCGATATGCGGCTCGTACACAGGAGTTGGAGAAAAACTAACCAGCTTGGGCTCAATACTGCAAACTCCAAGGATGGCAACTTCCGGAATGTTAAGGACAGGAGTAAAGCTGCTGATTCCCAGGCTGCCCAGATTGGTTACGGTAAAACTTGAGCCGGAAAGCTCATCCGGTTTGATGCTGCCGCTTTGACAGGCCGAGGCAAGGCGTTTTGCTTCTGATGATATTTGAATCAGCGAAAGCTGGTCGGCATTGCGTATAACCGGAACCATTAGTCCCCGCGGGGTGTCCACGGCAAGCCCCAGATGAACCCGTTCAAAGGTGGTAAGGGTATCGCCGGTTTTATGGGCATTCATGTAAGGATAGCGCACAAGCACACGGGAGACGGCGAAAAGAATGAGGTCATTCACCGTAATTTTTGCAAGGCCGGTTTCTTCGCCGGATTTTTTTATCCGGGATCGAAGGTCCTGCAGGCGTCCGACCGGCGACGAAGCATTCAGGGTAAACTGCGCCGTCTCGGCAAGAGACTGGTGCATTTTATCGGAAATAATTTTTCGAATACCTTTGATGGGTACCGGTGATTGGAACACAGGAACCACAGACTGAGGACCGAGGACCGGAGACCGGAGACCGGGTGCCGGGGATGCAAGGTCTGCGGTAGTGATGCGCCCACCTAAACCGGTTCCCGATGCGGGGAGCACTGCAGGGGCTGCTGCCTTTGCCGCAGCAGTAAGCGCAGGACGGTTTTCCAGTGCAGCCTTAACATCCCGCTCGATAACCCTGCCGCCCGGACCGGTGCCTGACACCATATCGATTGGCAATGCCTCCTTTTCAGCAAGGTTGCGCGCACGGGGGGAGGAACAGGGGGCAGCAGGAAAAGAGCTTAGCGAATTACCATCAGAACCCTGACTGCTGTCCCTGCTCCCTGCTCCCTGCTCCCTGTCCCCTGCTCCCTGTTCCCTGCTCCCTGCTCCCTGCTCCCTGCTCCCTGTTTCCAGGTCCCAACTTTCGCCGGCTGCGCCGATAACGGCGATTGGTTCAAGAACCGGGACATCGTCGCCGGCGGGACGGAGGATTTTAAGTACAATGCCGTTTGCGCCAGCAGGTACTTCAAAGGCAGCCTTGTCGGTTTCAACAGAGCAGACGGCGGTTTCCTCGGTAACGCTGTCGCCTTCGTTTACTTTCCAATCAACGATTATGCAGGACTCAACGGTGTTCCCCTGCCGGGGCATGATTACAATATGTGCCATAGCAACTCCTATAAACCAACCTTGGTAACGGAAAGCCCTGCTTCCCGAAGTTCTGTTTCTGCACGATCATCCAGGGCCCAATCGGTAAGAATGATATCCATGGCGGAAAGGGGCAGTACGCTGGAAAATCCGATTTTACCGTATTTGCTGGAATCCGCAGTAAGTACAGTAGTCTGGGCATGGGCCTTCATTGCCTTGACAATTTCTGCACCTTCCATGAGATGGGTCGTCATGCCGCGTTCAAGGGTAAAGCCGTCCGTGCCGACAAAGGCCAGGCGGACATTGACGCGGCTGATGGTTTCAAGGGCAATTGGGCCTACCATGGATTCGGTGGGACGGCGAAACTCACCGCCGGTCATGGTTATCTGTAAATTGGGGTTCATTCGTGCATAGGAAAAAACCAGAGTTGAATTAGTTACGATGTGAACATCCCGTTTCCCGGCAAGGTAACGGGCAATCAGGGCCGTCGTTGTCCCTGCCTCTATCATGATAACATCTCCGTCCCGAACCATGTCGGCAGCAGCTTTGGCAATGGCATTTTTTTGATCGGGGCATATCCGCTGCCTTTCCAAAATATCCCGGTGCAGAGCAGGAGCGGCGCCCCCGCGACAACGGTTTACCCATCCCTTGTCTTCCAGAACACGGAGATCCCCCCGAATGGTCACTTCGGACAACCCCAAGTCGCGGGCCAGATCGGTGACTGACACCGATCCGGTTTCGGAAAGGCGGTCGAGAATTATCCGTTCCCGCACTTTAAGCTCAGATATCACCTGCTGGTATCCTTTTGAAACACTTTCATTTCTCTTTAGAATATACATCATATTGATTGGTTATGCAAGCCTTTTTAAACAGTAATGCAATCTTGCGAAAGCGGCCATATTTTGCTATAATGAGAACCAATGCACGACTATCCTTCACCGATTAATGACCCCTTACTAAGCCCGGACAGCCGTCTTGAAGCTCTGCGAAAATGGGAATTGGGGCAGCACAAAAAAGCTGCAGCAGGATCCGGTGAGATAAACAACCACATTCACACGGTTTACAGTTTTAGCCCCTATACTCCTGCCATGGCTGCGCTCAAGGCCCGTGATGCCGGTTTATCCGCCGCCGGTTCGGTTGACCATGATTCCATTGCCGCCGCGCATGAAATGCTGGAAGCCTGCGCCATTGTGGGTATTGGCGGCTGTGTTGGCTTTGAGATGCGGGTAAGTTTTCGGGACAACGACTTCTTTGCCCGGCGAAAAATTAACAACCCCGATTCAGAAGGTTATGCGTACATGACCGTACAGGGCATCCCCCGGCAGGCGATTAAACGCGCGGCGGAATTTCTGGTTCCTATCCGCCGGCTGCGGCTGGAACGAACCAGGGCCATGTGCATTAACGCCAACACCGTGCTGCATGAAGCCGGCCTTGCAGAAATTGATTTTGAGCAGGATATCATTGCCGCATCACAATATACCGCCGGCGGAGGGATAACCGAGCGCCATCTGCTTGCAGCTCTTGCAGGTAAATTGATTCTCAAATATGGAAAAGGGAGTGAAATAATCGGCGGTGCAGAAAAAACACTGGGCATTACCCTTGCACCTAAAACAGCCGCCCTCCTGTCAGATCCGGGCAATCCCCATTATCTGTACGATATGCTCGGTGTATTAAAAACAGAATTCCTTCCGCGCATATACATTCAGCCTGACGAACATGAATGTATCAGCGCCAAAGAAGTAACAGCTTTTGCCGAATCCATCGGCGCCATCCCCGCATATGCCTATCTGGGCGATGTCGGCGAATCTCCCACCGGAGATAAAAAGGCCGAAAAATTTGAAGATGATTATATTGAAGAACTATTCACCGAAATATCCCGCCTGGGTTACCGGGCTGTAACCTACATGCCCCCGCGAAATACAGCAGAGCAGCTTCGCAGAGTACAAAGACTCTGTGCACAATGGGGCCTTATGGAAATTTCCGGCGTAGACATCAACAGTTCCCGCCAGTCATTTAACTGCCCGGAAGTCCTGCACAATGAATTTTGCCATCTTCTTGATACGACCTGGGCATTGATTGCCCACGAGAGGCTTGCCTCGGTTAATCCCCGGTTCGGCCTTTTTTCTCCGGATAATCCCCTAGCCTCAGCAGAATTGTCTCACAGGCTTGCCGTATATGCCGCCGCCGGAAAAAAGCTTGATCTGTTCAGACCCGATGAGTCTGCTCAGGATAACACCCCCCTTTTTTCACGTCCATAAACCATTATTCATCGGCTTGGTAGCAATCCGCCAGAGGGGAGCAGGCACAGGGGTTTGCGTATGCCGAGCCTCGATGGAAATTCGCATCACCGCTGTGCGGTGCTTTAATTATTAAGCATGCTAATGCATGCATTTTTATTGCTGCTTTACCGACCATAGGTCTCGGCATACGCAAACCCCTGTGCCTGCTCCCCTCTGGCGACCTTATGTAATAAGGCAAAACAGGATCTGCGGACAAGAAAGGGGGCAGTGGTATATCATTTAACTTTGCTCTGCTTTGTGGTAAACTACCAGTGATGAATAAACAATATATCGCAGCTATGCTCAGAGGGCTGCTCATTGATCTAACGGGGAAACCCCAGATGGTGATTGTGGATACCGAAAGGGATACTCCCCAAAAAGTAACCGATGATGCAATGAAAGTAGAGATTACTTCACAGGGAATGCCTTTCGGCCATACTGTTGACATTATTCGTGCAGCGTATGCGGTCTGGAAAGAAAAAAACAACGGCGCTGCGGCAGGTATGGGGGAAATTGCTCTGCCTTCCTGTATTGCCCTGTGTACCGGTACTGCAATTGAAGGTTTATTTTGGACTGGCAGCGATCTAGATTGTGCGCGGGACAGGCTTGCGAACAAGGATGCCTCTCCAAGGGTTGAAACAACTGCGGTACATGGCCCGGCGATCTTTCCACAGGAGCGTGCGGCAGTCGTACAAAACCGAATCGCTGTAGTAACCGGCGGGGCTCAGGGCATTGGAGAGGAAATTGTCCGTAATCTGGCGGTATCCGGCGCACTGGTTTTTATCGCCGATTTAAACCTTGCAGGTGCACAACAACTGGCGGATCAGATCAACGCAGGGGAACAGCGGACAGCAGCGCTGGCAGTACAGGTAAACGTAGCTGATGAAGCATCGGTAGAAGCAATGTTCAATACGGTTGTACAAAACGCAGGCGGTATGGATATGTGCATCAGCAATGCCGGGGTGCTTAAAGCGGGCAGTGTGCTGGAACAAGAACTGGCCGACTTTAAACTGGTGACTGATATAAATTATACGGGGTTTTTTATAGTTTCAAAATATGCCGCAAGAATCCTCAAAGATCAAAACCGCACCGCTCCCCGGTGGAAAACCGATATCATACAAATTAACTCAAAATCCGGGCTTGAAGGGTCGAATAAAAACGGCGCTTATGCCGGAGGAAAGTTCGGCGGCCTGGGCCTCGTTGCCAGTTTTGCCATGGAATTGATTGAATATAATATCAAAGTTAATGCGATCTGCCCGGGGAATTTTCTTGACGGGCCATTGTGGTCGCATCCGGAAAAAGGTCTGTTTGTCCAGTATTTACAAACCGGCAAAGTTCCAGGCGCACAAACCATTGCCGATGTCCGCGCCTTTTACGAGTCAAAGGTTCCCATGAAACGGGGCTGTACCGGTAAGGACCTGGTCAGGGCGATTTATTATATCGTGGAGCAGGAATATGAAACCGGCCAGGCAGTGCCGGTTACCGGCGGTCAGATAATGCTGCACTAGGGTCACTCTATGGAAACAAAGCACCGTATTATATTTACCGTTGAACACGGCACAGAGCAGACCGTTGACGCGCTGCCCGGTGAATCCCTGCTGGATGCGGCCAAAAAAGCCGGTATTCCCCTGGATGCGCCCTGCGGCGGAAAGGGAACATGCGGTAAATGCCGGGTTAAGGTGCATGGCGAATGGCAGCTTGCCTGTACGACATTTCCTTCTGACAATCTGACTGTGCTGGTTCCCGAAACAGCAGGCGCATGGCAGAACCGGATCAGGGTAAGTACCGGTACAGTACGGGAAAATACTGTATTTCAAAAGTTATCGGATGAACTAATGGGTACCGGCTGCGGTATAGAATTGATTACCTTAGAGATGGACGAACCCACTGTTGATAACCCCATGGCGGACCGAGAACGGCTGCTGCATAAACTGGGTGAAGAAACCGGTACAGAACAGCCGGATATAACACTGCATGCTCTGCGAAAACTCCCCTTGGTTTTTCGGCAGAATGACTGTATGTATTGTGTTGTACGCGGGGACACAATCATTGATATTTTTCCGGGCAGCGGAGAAAAACCGATCATTGCAGGGCTTGCCATTGACATTGGTACAACGACTGTTTCGGCGCTGCTGGTTGACCTCGGCACCGAAAATACCGTTCTTGCTTCCGGCTCGGCGGGCAACGCTCAAATCCGTTATGGCGCAGATGTGATAAGCCGGATAATCGAGTGCGGCAGGCAAACTAATGGTTCCAGCGGCCTTGAGCGGCTGCGCCATGCCATTATCGAAGAATGCCTTGTACCGCTGATAACAAGGCTGTGCCAGGCCGCCGGTATCTGCGGCAGACATATCTATCGTGCTGCCATTGCAGCCAATACCACCATGACCCACCTGTGTATGGGTGTGGACCCGTCCTACCTGCGGCTTGAGCCCTATGTACCGGCATTTTTCCAGAGCGGTTCCCTGCGCGGCGCTGATGTGGGACTGCCCATCCACCCTGAGGCGGAACTGATAACAGCGCCGGCAGTCGGCAGCTATGTCGGCGGAGATATCAGTGCGGGGGTATTTGCGTCAATGCTGCATACAAAACAAGAGCTGTCCCTGCTGGTCGACCTGGGAACCAACGGAGAACTGGTCCTGGGCAATGCAGAATTTTTAATGACCTGTGCCTGCTCTGCCGGCCCAGCCTTTGAAGGCGGTGACATCAGCTGCGGCATGAGGGCAACGGACGGCGCAATAGAAGCGTGTACCATCGACCCGCAGACAATGGAGCCGCACTTTACCGTAATCGGTTCTGCAGACCAACAGGCCCTGGGGCTCTGCGGATCCGGCCTCATCGATCTTGTCGGCGAACTGTTTCGTTGCCAAATCATCGATGCACGGGGCAAATTTATCAGGGACGGGGAACGTGTGCGCCGTACTGCATGGGGCGGCGCATCATACATGGTCAGTGACAATATCAGCCTGAACGAGGCCGACATTGACAACTTTATCCGGGCAAAGGGGGCAATTTTTTCGGCGATTCAAACCATGCTTGCCTCACTTGATTTTGATGTCACCATGCTGGAAAAGGTGTATATTGCCGGAGGCATCGGCAGCGGTATTAATATTCAGCAGGCAATACGGATAGGGATGCTGCCCAACATCCCCCTTGAACAATACCATTACATCGGCAATAGTTCTTTACATGGGGCCTGGTCAATGCTGGTGTCACAAAAAGCAGCGCAGGCAATTGACCAGATCGGCAGAAGCATGACGTATATCGAACTTTCAACCCATCCTTCCTATATGGATGAACTGATAGCTGCATGTTTTCTGCCCCATACGAACGGAGCGTTATTTGCAACTGCATGATTTTTCGCATAACAACCAAATCAGTAAGCCCCTGCATCATTACCTGCCGATATACCAAAGTCTTAACCCCTGTGATATAGCACAGCGCTGTAACCTGGGCTTTAATGGCGGCGTCTACGGCGGCGTCCATGGCGGCTCTGCATTCAACCTGCGTTTACTGGGGACTGAATACCGTATACCCCACCCTGAATTTGCCCTGCTGGACTCAAGCGGCAGGGAAACAGCACACCCTGACGAACACATCCTGATTCTCCGCTACCTCTGCGAAGGCAAATGGTTCCCGTCTCAGGGAAAACGATTGTCGTATCACGAAATTCCCTGGGGAGAAGTGTATTACCGTAACTTTGAAGGACGCTGCATCAAACGCTGCGCTTTTGCCTTTGGCAGGGATATTGCCGCATTTAAGCGCCTGTTTGAACGCAACCCGCAGCTGCGCTCAGAGGCACAAAAAGCCGGTGATGCCTCATATCGGCTTGAATTTATCAATGATTTATATATTACTATAATACTATGGCAGCCAGATGATGAATTTCCTCCGTCTGCCCAGATTCTCTTTGATGACAACTTTGTATATGCATTTTCGGCAGAGGATCTGGCAGTAGTGGGTGATGTGCTTATCACCAGGCTGAAATTACACGTAAGACAGGAGGAGTTACTATGAAAATTGCTGAATTATTTAAAAAGCGGATGGCCATTTCTTTTGAGGTGTTCCCTCCCAAGGAAACTGTACCCATGGATGGTATCCTCGATACCCTTTCGCATCTCTATGAATTCAAGCCCGATTTTATCAGCTGCACCTACGGCGCGGGGGGAACAAACACGGGCAGGCACATCGAGGTATGCGAGGCGATCCAAAAAAGTTCTACCTTGGTCATGCCTCACTTTACCTGCATAGGCAATACCCGCGATGATATCCGAAAATCCCTCAAAAACTATACCAGTATGGGGATAGAAAATATCCTTGCCATGCGCGGTGATCTTCCTGCAGGATGGGAGGGCACCCGCGGCGATTTTTCCTATGCCGACGATCTGATCAGGTTTATCAGTACCGAATTCCCCCAATTCTGCATTTCAGCGGCAGGCTACCCCGAAAAACACATTGATGCGCCTTCAATAGAATCTGATATTACCCACCTGCGTTCAAAGCAGGACAAGGGCGCCCAATACATCATGACCCAGCTCTGCCATGACATTCCTGCCTACGAGCGCTTTGTCGAAAAAATCCGCAGGGCCGGTATTCACATCCCCATTGTTGTCGGCATCATGCCTGTACTGGCCCGCGATCCCATCATCCGCATGACTGTATCCAACGGCTGTTCCATCCCGGCAGACCTTGCCGTGCTCCTCGGCAAATACGCCAATGATCCGGAAAGCTTTACTAAAGCCGGCATTGAGTATACTGTCAACCAAATTCACCGGTATATCGCTGCCGGAATAAACGGTTTACACCTCTACTCGCTCAACAAATGGGAAAAGCTGGCAGAAATCATGCAGGCGGCAGGAATCAGTAATTAAGCTGCAAATTTCTTTGCCAAGTCTGCGGCGCTGGCGGCATCTGCGGAATAGCCGTCGGCGCCGATTTCATCGGCAAATTCCTGATTAACCGGAGCGCCGCCGACAATCAATTTAAAACCGGAAAGCCCGCTGGCTTTGATCGCCTTGGTGGTTTCCTTGAGGGCAGGCATGGTAGTGGTTAACAGGCAGGAAAGTCCGACGATGCGTACATCGGGGTTCTCCTTGATGGAATTTATGAATGTTTCAATTGATACATCAACACCCAGATCAATAACTTCAAAACCGGCGCTTTCGATCATCAGAGCTACCAGATTCTTTCCGATGTCATGCAGGTCTCCGTACACCGTACCGATGATGCATTTACCCCGGCTGGCAATAGATTCGCTGCTGAGCAGGGGCCGGATTACTTCCAGTCCTTTTTTCATGGTTTTTGCCGCTATGAGCATTTCCGGAACAAAGATCACTGAGCGCTGAAACTTCTCTCCGACCGAGGCCATTGCGGCAATCATTCCCTCGTTGAGGATGCTTAAGGGATCAATACCCTCGGCAACGGCTTCCTCCACCAGACCGGTAATAATTTTTACCTTTCCACCTTCTACTGCTTCAAAAATAGCATTAAGCTTTGACATGAGCTGTCTCCTTCTGAAAATATTGTACTTAGTATACCATACTATACTGCACTTTACCATATATGTATTGACCGATACAATATCATATGCATCGTTTGTGGATTATATCAGCCATTGTACTGCCTTTCCTGCTGTTTTCGTGCACAAGAGGAACTGTTTCATCGCCAGCCCTGCCGGCGGCCCTGCCGGCGGCTCTGCCGACTATTGCACCAATGGCAATTGTACTGGCCGGGGAATATCCCCTGTGGTTTCAATTTTCAGCCGATGGGCCGGTAGTAATCGAATCGATTGAAGATGCACAGTATTCCCGCGCCATTATTCCCTGGCCCTTAGCGCCGCATATACGTTTTTTCCTTGCTCGGGATGAAGAAATAATGACCGTGGTGAACCATGACGGCATGTACAGCCTGTACCCGACGGATGAAGGCCTCCGGTTATACCGTTTTTCCGGCGGGGAGTTCTGGCAGCGTTATACCGTAGCCGCTTTTACCCTGTTCAATGAAAACCCTGCGGCGCTGCTGTACAGGGATGACTGGTTTTTTGATGTGGATGCGCCTCTGCCATCCCCCCGTTTATGGACTTTCAGCCGGTATGCACCTGATCCCCAGGCCCTTGCCATACCTTCCCTGGACGCTTTTCCCCCGGAAGAAGGCTGGGATGTGGATGCCCTCCGCCGGGGAGCTGACGGCAATTGGTTTTATCGCGCTGTCAGGAAAACAACAGCCTCCCGTCCGGAAATACGCATGCTTCGTTCAAGCGATCTTATTGAACCGGGCGAGCAGGTTTCCCTTGGTACATTCCAAAACACTGCCCTGCCTGAGCCCTTTTCCGCCGCACCTGATCCGCTGCGGGCACTACTTGCCGTACTTTCCGCTGATGCGGGCCGAATAGCGGTTACCGTGATTTCGCCGGAATTTCAATCAAGCCGTTTTTTTGCAGAAAACCGGGACAGCCCTGCCTGGTGGGGGTTTTACCAGGAGGCAGCCGGCGGACCGGAAGCTGTTCTTTTAGCGGCAGATCCACAGGGCAATGCAGCGTATGCAGAGCAGGGAACAGAGCTCGTAATCCGCCGTTTTTCCCTACCCCCCATGCCTGTGGGTTTTGTGTATACCGGCATAGCCCTGGCAGGGAATACCATCATCGCTTCGTGGGAAGAACAGGATGGGTATAGCATTGGCGCTGCGGGCTTTATGATGCTTACATTGTGAACTCTGTGCTTATGTAGTAAACTATGTATGAAATGATTGCAAAAACCACACCACGAAAAAAAGTAGGAATACTCTTTGGCGGTAAGTCGGCGGAACATGAAGTTTCATTACAATCTGCAATGAATGTATACGAAGCCATTGACCGCAGTAAATATGAGCCGGTACTGATTGGCATTGAGAAGAGCGGAAAATGGCGCCTGACAAACAGCATCAGTCTGAGCCAGGGAGGTGAACCGGTTACTCTTGCCCCGGAAAGCCGGGGTTCCCTGTCAAACGGCATCAAGCTTGATGTTGTCATACCGGTGCTCCACGGGCCTTTTGGCGAGGACGGCACGGTCCAGGGCCTGTTAAAACTTGCCGGTATTCCCTTTGCCGGATCCGGTATCCTGGGATCATCGGTCAGCATGGACAAAGATGTGATGAAGCGGCTTCTTCGGGATGCGGGTATTCCCATCGGAAAATTCCTCTGCTTTCAGCAGCATGAGATGGTTCCCCCGTTTGCGGAAATTCAGGCAGCGCTGGGTAAACCGGTATTTGTCAAGCCGGCAAATATGGGGTCTTCGGTGGGGATTAGTAAAGTACATGAAGAAACGGCATTTAACAACGCGGTGAAGGATGCTTTCCAATATGACAGTAAAATTATTGTGGAAGAATTTATCCAGGGGCGCGAGATTGAATGTTCGGTGCTGGGCAATGAACATCCGGCCGCGTCAATCCCCGGGGAAATTATCCCTGCCCATGATTTTTATTCGTATGATGCAAAGTACCTTGATGATAACGGGGCCAGGCTGGAAATTCCCGCGCAAATCGACGGCGATTGCCAAAAACGTGTCCAGGAACTTTCGATAAGGGTGTTTCAAACCCTCTGCTGCGAAGGACTTGCACGGGTTGACTTTTTTCTCAGGGAAAACGGCGAACTGCTGGTCAACGAGATTAATACCATGCCGGGTTTTACCAAAATCAGCATGTACCCCAAGCTTTGGGAAGCAAGCGGTATTGGGTATACGGAACTTGTCAGCCGTCTTATCGAACTGGCAATAAACAGATATACTAAAGAGCAGAATATACGATGGGACTTTATTCAATAAGAATGGACTCGCTTATCCAGGTGCTTGCTGTGGCCCTGGACATGGTTGAAAAATCCTTTTTGGGAGCCAGTACCAATCATGGCAAACGAATAGCGGTATTATGTGCGGCAATGGGGCGGCGGTTTGGTATGTCTGAACCTGAAATTTCGGACCTTGTTTCCTGCGCCTTACTGCATGATAACGCCCTGACGGAGTATATCCTGCTGCAGGAAGGCAGGGAAGAAGACGATCCGTTTTTTGGCCTGCATTGTGAAATTGGTCAGCAAAATGTGTCCGTTCTCCCCTTTAACGGGAATATTGACGGATATATTCTGTACCACCATGAACAGGCTGACGGCCAGGGGCCATTCAGGTTGTCCGAGGGGCAGTATCCGCTGGGCGCCGAGATAATTGCCGCAGCGGACATGATCGATGCGCAGCTGCATTTGGATAGTATCACTGTAAATGAACTGCAGTCTCTGCGTAATGATATTAAATCCCAAATTCACATCTGCTTAACAAAACGTGCCGGTGATGCCGTTCTTGACATATTGGATCAGGATATGCTTGCCTCTTTGCAAAATGATGCGATTATTACAACAGTTAATAAAAATATCCCTGCATGGACCATGGAAATAAACAATCCTGCGCTTATTTCTTTTGCCGGAATAATTTCCCGTATTATCGATTATAAATCAGTATCCACCGGAATCCACACCCAGCAAATTGCCAACCGTTCCTGGATAATGGCCGAATATTACGGTTATGATTTTACAGAAAAAATCCGGCTCTACCTGGCCGCTGCCCTGCATGATATCGGCAAGCTTGCTATTCCGTCCGAAATTCTCGAAAAGCCGGGCAAGCTTGACCATGATGAATTTGAGATTATCAAAACCCATATTGTACAAACGAGAGCATTGTTAAGTGCAATGGACGGATTGGGCCCCATTACCGAATGGGCATCGAATCACCACGAAAAGCTGGATGGTTCAGGATACCCTCTGGGCAAAAACGCCGAAAAGCTCGACTTTAATTCACGGCTTATGACCTGCATAGATATTTACCAGGCGGTCAGCGAAAAACGTCCCTACCACCCCAGGCGCACCCACAATGAATCGATGCAGATTCTCATCAGTATGGCGGAAAAAGGGCAGATTGATCCGGCGATTGTGAATGATATGGATAAGGTCATGGCTGATTGGTCAGAAAGAGATGTGGAAATGCCCACCGGCGTTAATTAAAAACCGCCGCACTAACGCTTCCCCTCAGTGTGACAAGAAAAACAACCGCAAATGGAAGAGAGTCGGTAAGTGAACCGTTTTCCCGGACGGTGGCCCTGATAAAAGTATGTTCATAGTAATAACCATTTTTTCTGCCCAGAGCCATGGGTACGGCAAGGGAAATATCAACATGGGAACCGGGGCTTAAACGAATACCGGGAATCAGCTGGATGGAATGCTGCACAGGAGCATAGAGGGTTGATAATGCGATACGGGGATTCCACCGTTCCCAGAGTCTGTACTGCATATTTAATGCAAAATTCAAACCTTCGATAAAGGGAGATATTCCTGCTTCGCGTATACTGGTTTCGGGGTGATACCAGTAGGTATCTTTTTCTGCGTTATACAATAACTCTCCGTTCACCCTGAATCTGCTATTAAAAAAACTATGACCAAAACCTATATTGAGGGCTCCGCTGGTATTGGACGGATTAGTAACATCAACAGCAAGTAAATATTCATTGTACAGTTCGGTTGATCCAAGCGTTGCTCTGGCAGAAAAAAAACTGCGTAAAGCCATGCCATACTGATAAAAAATACCTGCATCAAAATCCCCCGGGCGAAGTGCAAAGTTGTACTTAATTCCAAACCCAAAGTCTCTTATGCCGGGAACATCCCCCAGATCGGCTCTCGTCAGGGTCAATACCTGAAAACTGCCGTTACTTATGGGAATATCGGCTTTGAATGCAAAAGCCTCTCCGGCATTACGATCCCGCGGAACACGAGCTAAGAGGTTGGTAAAACCATAATTAGGGGAAAACCCCCAGGAATGTTCGTACTTTCCTCCACGAAGAAAAACCGCTTCCTGTATCATGTAATCAAAAAAGAAATCTCCCAGGATGAACCTGACATTGGGAATCTCAAAATTAACCGTACTTATTACCCGAAATGAGTCAGAAATCCGGGCATCCAGGGTGAGGGAGTTTCGCAGCTTGATATACCGATTTACAAAATATTCATTGGGGTCCCAGTCTGAATCCCAGGGGCGTTGACGCCACCCCGGCCCAAGACCGGCATTAAATTCAAAGCCAAGATCAAAGATAAGGCCGCGCTGACGAATTAAATGTAAAACAGTACTATCCGTTCCGGTCTGTTCTTCGGCAGGCACCTGCGGCAAGGGTTCATCAAATATCGTGTCGATGTCCCATTCAAACGCATCCTGACCATGAATCGGAAGAATCGCCAGCAACAGTAAGCCGGTTACTGCTAAAAATTTCATCTATTGACTGATTCCAAAAAAACCTGAGAAAAAACAGAATCTGCCACTCTGGCAAACGATGGTCCGGTAACGGTGATCTGAGTTCTCTCTTTAACAAATGTTCCGTTTATCAATGCACCCCGCAGCTCATCGACAATAACCATCTGCCTGGGAACATAACGGCCGTCAATCAAATGATAATCAGGAATCGCTGTTGTCCGCAGCAGTTGACCGGAAGGACTGTAGTCCTCGCTTTTACGCAGTAAACCGTCATTGCAGACCCATATCTTCATCCTGGAAAAAGTTACTTCAGTTGTCATGGCTTCAAGGGTTAAAAGCCGGCACCGAAAACGCCCTAATATTACATCTTCACCGGAAATAACCCGGTAATCCTGGGCCAGGGTTGATCGGGTAAAATCCGAGTTTCGTGCATTGGTATTTTGAAACCGGTTAGCCCTGGCAGTTACATTAAAGCGCCGGCTTTCCGGATCATAAAACCAGAGAGTATTACCCTGTTTGAGGTAGCCCTGCCCCCTGCTGTTCACCGGTTCCATTATAACAATCACATATGTTTCGTTTGAATCCCGGCGGAAAACTCCCGCTACTGTCCGGGAAACCCCCTGCCCAGGCACATCCTGCAGTATGGTGTACTCGGCAGAAAAATCTGTGTCCATATAGCTGGCCAGCGAATCAACTCCTGCCAATAATTCCCGATCGGCATTGGCATGAATCATCCCGGTGCTGATGAATGTAAAGAGAAGCACTACGGTAAATACCATTGTTTTAGTCATCATAAAGGATCCCCTGATAGCAATCCCGGCAGGTTTATCCGTGAAACACGGAAAGACGGAACGAGCGTAAGTAAAACAAGCACCGATAAAAGAAAAACTATATTTATCACCATAGTTTCCGGCAGATACATAGCGATGAGCCTGCCGTCTTTCAGAAATATCTCAAAACCAGGAAACCAGGAAAAAGATACCAATGAAATTACCCAACCGGCCGCATACGCCACTGCAAAACCTGCAATTATGGAAATTATCCCCAGAACAAGGGTTTCTGTCCAGAGGACCAGGTGCAGATCTTTTCCCAAAAACCCGATAGTCCGCATAACGCCCATTTCTTTTGATCGTTCACGGAGTATGAGGCGGTATGTTACAGAGGCGCTGACCAGGATAGTCAGCAATATCATTCCATAGATGAAATAAGTAATTATGTTCATTGCATCCAGTAAATAAGCTACTTCAGACAGGTACACCGGCAGGGTGTAGAGAAATATTCTCATTCCTTCCCAGGGCCGATCTCTTTCGCGTACCATCTCTTCGCGGTTATGCACCAGAGGACCAAGCTGTACATTTCCCCAAAGCGCTTCCTGTAAATGGATACGTTTCTGCTCGGCAACGGCAGGATCATCAAAGAAAAATCCGATAGAGGAACAGTCATCATCTTCATACAACAAAAGGCGGTTAAGAGTCAGCCTGGAAATATACGCTTTAAAGAAACCGAATATCGAGGTATCCTGAACTATTCCCCTTACAATGAATAACCCGGTATTTTTTTGTCCATAACGGGTATCCAATTCCAGAATAACCCTGTCTCCCATACGGACGCCAAGCTGTTGTGCTACCGGAACTGAAAGAATGATACCATCATCGCCGAAATAAGGATGGGGAGGCTCATCAAAACTCATTCTGCTGAATATATGCTCTTCACTTTCCCAGTCACTGCCGGTGAGGTATCGTAATTGAACGGCATTTCCATTGTGGTGTAAAAATGAATTAAATCCAAAAAGGGTGCGCATCACGGTATATTGCGGGTTTATTTTTGAAAGCTCAACGGCCCGGAAAACGGCCGCTATTTCATCTCGTCCCATACGGTGAATGAAACTCCCATTATCGGTATATTCATAACTAATGGTAACGATATCTCCGGCATAATGTGACTGAGCCGAATAGTACACATTATCATACATTCCGTCTTTTATGGATGTTACAAAGGTAACAACGGCAAAGCCGAAAATAAGCGCTGCCAATAAAAAATAATACCGCCGCCGGTAACGGTATAAATACTTAAGCCCCAATGTGCAAAAAATACCGAATTTTTCCATTTATCCCCGCCTGACTGCAACAACCGGCTCAAGCCGAACTGCAGTTTCAACCGGATATACCGCAGCAGCCAACCCCAGCAGTAATGCAATGCCAAAAGATAAAGCAGCTATTTCCGGTAAAACTTCCAAATGTAACACAGAACCATTTAATAACAAAATAATCAGTTCATTTGAGATATGTATTGTCATGCTGTTAACCCACTGTATGAACAGCACTCCCCCCAAAACTCCGGCACAGCCTGCAATTATGGAGACAATAATGTTTTCGCAGTAAATAAGTAAACGGATATATCCATCAGATGCACCGATTGCCCTGAGTGTGCCTATTTCCCGTACCCGGCGGAAAACAGCAATTAAGAAGATATTTATTATGGCAATAATACCGACAATACTTACAATAAATATTCCCGCATTAAACAGGGCCTGAAGCAACAGCGTCAACAGGGCGGATACTCCTGCTGCAACCCTCCAGTTAACCGCAGTTATTCCGAAATGTTCTATTTTCCTGTTAAGCGTAGAAATAAATACAGACGGAGAAACCCCGCTGTTCAGGCGCAGGATAATAAAGTTCCAGTCTCCCCCGAATTCCCCGTTATTTTCTTCTGTACGTATTTCGCTGAGAAAATTCTGCAGAATATCAGTAGAAAATTCCGTTTCAATAATTTCTTCGGCAATAAAAGTGCTGCTGAATATATCATCTATGTCTGCCCTGAGTAAATCCAGGGAAATATCATCTGTGTCTATAAAGCTTGATGCCTGTATTGAAATGAGCTGCCTGACTGTCTGTGGATCAATAATGACAATTTCGTTCATAAACTGACCTGGATTTTGATATCTGAAAATCCCGGTTAGCGGTACTTCTCTTATTTTAAAACCCATGGCGCCGCCGGATGTAAACAGCAGGGGCATACCGATATACGGATACTGCCCGCTTTGCCGGTATATCCTCTGCGCCCGATCTTCCGTTATCATTGCCCCGAATTCACCTTCCTGTAAAAAATTCCCTTCTTCAAGAATAATACCGGGAAAAAGAGAAAAATATGATTCTGCATCAATACCGCATAATAAAACCGCCTCACGAACATCAAATACATCCAAAAATGCCCTTCCTGATACCTGGCTGGTTATTCCCAATATTCCCGGTTCACCGGAAACAATATCCATAACGGCATTATAGGAAGGCAGGACAGGTATGGTAAAAAATGTACTGATTACCGGTGTGTTAGCGCCAAAAAGGTTCATGGTAACATCACCTATCTTTTGTAATGTAACATCTCCTGTAAGGCTTTCGTTAAATACCCGCCGGATACTGAGGTCGGCATTTCCAATAAAACTGTTTCCAATAAAAAAAAGAAATGTTATTACGGCAATAAGAATAACAACAATGGTATTGTCTCTGATATTTCTGCTGATATTACGAAGAGCAAGAAAAACAGTCATTATTTCCTCTCTTCTGATTTAATACAGCCGTCGTATAAATAGACTATATGATCCGCCATTTCCCAAATTTCGGGATTATGGGTAGAAAAAATAAACGTTGTTTTTTCAATCCGGTTTATTTCTTTCATGAGACCGAGAATTTTTTTACCGGTATCTGAATCAAGATTGCCGGTTGGCTCATCGGCAATGACAATGCGCGGCGATGTAACCAAGGCCCGTGCAATCGCAACCCTCTGCTGCTGGCCACCTGAAAGTTCCGCCGGGGTATGCTTCCTGCGATCGGCTAATCCTGTTTCTTCCAGCAGGTAATGTACCCTGTCACGGCGCTCTGCCCTGGACCAGCCCTTTTTTGAAATTATCAGGGGAAGTTCCACATTTTCAAATACATTTAAAACCGGCAGAAGATTAAATGATTGAAACACAAATCCGATTAATTCCCTTCTTATCCTGGCAAGTTCCTGCCTGCCCTGGTTTTTAATTTCCAGATTATTTATTACGAGACTTCCCTGATCAAAACTGTCAATGAGACCGATAATGTTCAGCAATGTTGTTTTACCCGACCCGGAAGGCCCGGCAATTGAAACAAATTCACTCTCTCTTATTTCCAGATTTATTCCCTTTAATGCCTGAATTTCTAATTTCCCCATGGGATAAATTTTCCAAATATTTTTAGTTTGTATGAGCATGTTAATCCCTTACCTGTATTCAGGTTTCTGTGCCCGAAATATATTTTTTTATTTTCGGAATAATTTCCTTTATCTTATGCGACGAACCTTTTCTGCTGATTAATAATGCATCTGAAGTATCGATTATAATTAAATCATCTATATCTATACATACTACTGTTTTTTCAGAAACCACCAGGTTATTTGCTGAATTTAAAAACACATTATCTGATGAAGACGCATTCCCGTTTTCATCATGCTGCGAAACTGTATAAATTGCCTCAAACCCGCCGAGATCCGACCAGTTCATATTAGATGAAACCATTTTTATTTTTCTGCTTTTTTCCATGACTGCATAATCAATACTGATAGCCGGTATTCTTTCCATGAAAGCAGTTGGTATTTTTATTATTCCTTTTTCATTTTTACTGTTTGTATATGCATGAAGTGCAGCATCATAAATTTCACCGGCATACAGTCTGAGTTCATCAAGAAAAACTCCTGCCCTGAAAGCAAACATCCCGCTGTTCCAGAAATAATTACCCTCTTCCAGATATTTTACAGCGGTTTCTGCATTTGGTTTTTCGTGGAAGGAAAATACATTTTCACCATCTGATTGTATATATCCATAACCCGTTTCCGGCATGGATGGCTTAATGCCGATTGTAACCAAAAAATTATCTTCAGCCAGCATGTTCAACTTTTTAAACACAACCCTGTAGTTTTCTTCATCTTTAATATAATGATCAGATGGAGTAATAAATACTACATCATTATCATTAACCGCCATACATGCCAAAGCGATTGCCGGAGCGGTATTGCGTCCGACAGGTTCAAGAATAAATTCGATATTCTTTATATTCAGTTCATCCGCCTGTTTTTTTGCCAAAGGATAAAGAGCTTCATTGGTAACAACAATTGTTTTTTTGCAGAAGGATAAATTACGAAGCAGGGATTCCTGATACAGAGTATGGCTCCCAATCAGCCTGCAAAACTGTTTTGGATACTGCTCTCTGGATAACGGCCATAACCGTAAACCACTTCCGCCGCATAAAAGAATGTTTGTCATATTATTTTAATCTTTCAATGTCTTTTTCTATCATCATTTTGCACAATTCTTCAAAGTTTGTTTTGGGCGTCCAGCCCAATATTTTCTTCGCTTTTTCGGGATTCCCAAGCAGCACTTCCACTTCGGCAGGCCGGTAATATTTTTTATTTACTTTAACCAGTATTTTTTTTGTTTTTCTGTCAACCCCGGTTTCATTTTCTTTTTCGCCTTTCCATTCAATATCAAATCCGCAATGCCTGCCGGCCTGATTAACAAAATCACGGATGGAATGTGTTTTTCCGGTTGCAATAACAAAAGTATCAGATTCATGATGCTGGAGCATTTTCCACATCATTTCAACATAATCACCGGCATAACCCCAGTCACGTTTTGAATCAAGGTTACCCAGCTCCACAGGTTTATCAGTAAGGTTAAGAAATATTTTTGCAAAATGAACGGTTATTTTCCTGGTAACAAATTCTTCTCCCCGCATTGGACTTTCATGGTTAAAAAGAATCCCCGAACTTGCAAATGTTCCAAAACTTTCACGGTAATTAACACATGCCCAATGTGCCATAAGTTTTGCAACCGCATACGGCGATCGGGGATAAAATGGTGTAAGTTCGGATTGTGGAATTTCCTGAACTTTCCCGAACATTTCTGATGTAGATGCCTGATAAAATCTAGTTTTAGGAGAAAACTCCCTTATGGCTTCCAGGATGTATAAAACACCCATTCCGTCAGCCTGAGCTGTATAAATCGGTTCTTCCCACGATGCAGCAACAAAACTTTGAGCAGCAAGGTTGTAGAATTCGTCCGGTTGAAACTTCCGGATAAGCCGGCAAATATTAGAAAATTCTAGGAGATCGAAATCCAGCATTTCAATTTTATCTAATATCCCATGCTCCCTGATTTTGGCAAAAGTATCAGTTGCCCCCCGCCGGTATAAACCATACACCTTATAATCTTTTTCCAGGAGGAATTTTGCCAAATAACCCCCGTCCTGACCGGTAATTCCGGAAATCATTGCTGTTTTTTGCATAATAATCCCCTAAAATAAACATATCTCACTCATGCCCGCTCAGCTAAATATCTAAATTTTGTACCAATAATGCATTTTCTTCGATGAATTCCCGCCTGGGAGCAACAACTTCTCCCATTAAAGTGGTAAAAATCCGTTCTGCTTCAATGGTATCATCCATATGCACCTGGATGATATTGCGTTTGAATGGATCCATGGTGGTGTCGCAAAGCTGGTCGGGGTTCATTTCGCCCAGACCCTTGTAGCGCTGAACATTAACTTTTTCCGGATCTTTGCCGGATTCGGCCAGAAGACGATCTTTTTCGGCATCATCGTACGCATAGAACGACTTTCTGTCGTAGGTGATCCGGTACAGGGGGGGCATGGCAATGTATACATGGCCTTTTTCGATAAGTTCGGTCATATAGCGGTAAAAAAAGGTTAACAGCAGGGTGCGAATATGGGATCCGTCAACATCGGCATCGGCCATGATGATGATTTTATGGTAGCGGATTTTAGATACGTCAAAGTCGTTGCCGCAGCCGGCGCCGATGCTGGCAATGATGGGCTGGAGCTTGTCGTTGGTGATAACCTTTTCGATGCGCTGCTTTTCCACGTTGAGCATCTTGCCCCAGAGGGGGAGTATGGCCTGATAGCGGCGGTCGCGCCCACCCTTGGCGGAGCCGCCGGCAGAGTCGCCTTCAACGATAAACAGCTCGCATTTGGCGGGGTCTTTTTCGGAGCAGTCGGCGAGCTTGCCGGGAAGGCCGGCTGAGTCCATGGCATTTTTACGCCGGGTGGCATCCCGTGCCTGGCGGGCGGCGATGCGGGCTTTGGCGGCAAGCACCGATTTTTCTAAAATGTTATTGATAACATCGGGGTGCTTGTCAAAATACAATTCAAGCTGCTCATTTACCAGCGTTTCAACAATGCCTCTCACTTCGGAGTTTCCCAGCTTGCTCTTGGTTTGCCCCTCAAACTGGGGGTCGGGAACTTTTATCGAAAGTATTGCGGTAAGCCCTTCGCGTACATCGTCACCGGAAAAACTTTCATCAAGCTTTTTAGCGTGTTTGGACT
>Ga0099364_10003464_pt1 | contig 24486 bp, 21 predicted proteins | sample TergutTh196P3_FD_73070 | JGI IMG/M metagenome (GOLD analysis project Ga0099364, IMG submission 73070) | Microcerotermes parvus P3 segment gut microbial communities from Pointe-Noire, Republic of the Congo - Th196 P3 | ecosystem: Host-associated > Arthropoda: Insects > Digestive system > Gut ...
CAATAAAACATCCTGCGAGATCATTCCGACATTCTGCCGGATGGATTTCAAGGTGCAGTCAGAAAGATTCTGTCCGTCTATTAAGATACTGCCGCTATGTGCTATAAAAAAGCCCAGAAGCATATAACTGAAAGTTGTTTTCCCGCAACCGCTTTCCCCGCACAGGGCAATCTTTTCCCCCGGCTTGATATGGAGGTTGAACCCATGCAGCACATCACCGCCATTTTGATACGCGAATGAAACATCCCTCGCCACTATTTCACCGCTGCTCACTGATAGCGTGTTTACCCCCTGCCGGGCATCCTCTGTTGGCGCGTTCATAAAGTCATAAATACGCTGTATGAACCCCACGCGGTTTTGCCCGTCAAGATAAGTTCTGCTTTGCCAAGTGATTTCATTTGTCAAAACCGAGAAATAGGCTATAACGACCGTAAGCAAGCCGATAGTCATCTCGCCGCTGCCGACAAGCCAGCCGGCAAGCGTGAATATGGAAAGCTGCAAGAGCAGGTTTGTGCCGTCAATGATTTTCTGCGCTGTGATGGACGACACGCCGGATTTAATGTTCACACGGTACATTTCCCTGTGCCGTGTCACGACTTCGCGGTTGACCTTTCGCTTCGCTCCCAGCAGCCGGATGTCGCGTATGGCGGTAAAGACTTCATAAACAAAGCTGACATACCCGCCGTAGATTTCGCGCTGCTCGTTCGAGTATTCCCGTATCTTCTTCCCGAATACCATCCCCACAACGACAGAAATAGGAGCGGTAATAACGACCAGCAAACCGACCCATGGGCTTATTATGAAAATAAAGACCATCAGCAGCGCTAATCTAATTATGGCATTTATCGTATGAATGACATTGCGGATGACAAAGTGCATACATTCGCGCGCATAATCCTGCAAGGTGGAGATTATTTCCCCGGTTTTCGCGCCGGTCATGAATTCAGCGTTCGTTTTTTGCAGATGCCTGAAAATGTCCCGCTGTATGTCGTAGACGTACATGCTCATCAGATATTGATGCTGGGCGTATATGAGGAAGTACAAGACACAGGAGAACACCGACATAATGACAAAAACGAGGCTGATACGCAAGAAAGAGTTAAGGTTTTGATGATATACTATTTCATCAATCATTATGCCGAACAAAATCGGCAAAACGACTCCGAGCAGCGTGTCAAAAAACCACCCGCAGTAAAACATGATGAAATTTCTCTTATGCCGGCTGATGTATTTTGAGAGGAATTTTATTGCCGAGAAGTAATTCAATTTCTTCATAACGTGACGGCGTAATCATGAACACGCCTCAACCCCCCGCTTTTAATCTTTTCGGGTTTAATTCCCCGCAGCTCTGCTGCGTAGTTCCCGCAATCTGCGGTTGATACCCCGCAGTCTCTGCTGCGGGGTAGTTCATCGATTTGCTATCGCCCTAGCCCGTTACCGGCGCGCACAAAGATTATATGAAATAGCGTTTGGCTTCCCATGTCGGTCTCTATTGCTGTGGTCAGCGTCAGGTATAGAAAAAGCGCAACCCCAAAAATGAGGATGCCATAGAAAAACCACGGCTTTTTAGTGGCCAGATGTAGATAGCGGGCGCCAAACGACTTCTTTTTCATGGTCTGTAACGTTCCCTCTTTCTTCTTGCAGGAAAATCGCTTACGAAAGCATAAATGTTTACTGCCGGTGAGGATAGCTATTTCTGTGCCCCGCAGAGCGTAACCAAGGACGGTGGAGCGTTCGTTCAGTGGCGACACGATGTCGCCTCTGGACGACAAGGGGCACAGAAATAGCTGTCCGAGCGCAAGGCACGGTATTGTCCCATCTCTGTAAGCGATTATCCTGCTTTACCTTGATAAATCATTGTAAGAAAATGGGCGGTGTGTTACAATGAGGTTTAGAAAGAGATTAACTATACTTTTTGCAATCCGGGGGTGGTGCGCTATGCCGCAGAACGATCGCCATAGGTCAAGAGTGGTCAATATAGAATTCGAGGCAAACGAGCAGTTTGAAACCCTCCCGCTTGCCGAGCGTGTCAGTATCGTCTTAATTTCCAACGGTAAGGCTAGCTTGTTTTTAAACGATAAGCCCATTACGCTGTCTGCTCCATGCGTTATGCTCATATCGCAGTATGATTCTGTTAAGCTGATAGAAGCGACCCGCCTTGCGGCCAAATCGTTCAGCTTCATCCCGACTTTCCTTAACTCCTCGCTAACGTTTGACCGTTTGAGGGTCAATGATTTTTTTGAGCTGGAGGACGAGCATGACCGCAACATGATGGATCTGTTTTTGAAAAGGGATGCATACTATGACGGCACAATCGACCTCCCGGCCAAAACATACCTGCGGATATCGGAATGGCTTGCGATTATGGGCACGGAGGTGTTTGCGCAGAGCGATGGGATGTGGACCTGCCGTATACGACGCTATCTTCTGCAGATGCTGTATTTACTTGAAGATATATACATAAACAGGAAATCGCCGAATACCGTGAAACGGGAGAAATCACCGATCGATATCCTGCTGGAATATATACATATCAATTATTCATCCGATATATCCCTTGACGATCTCTGCGGGCTTGTACATATCAACCGCACAACGCTTAACCGGAAGTTCAAACAGCAGACCGGCTGCACGGCTATGGAGTATTTGCTCAAGCATCGGATCAAAATAGCGTGTGAGGCTCTCTCCCATACAAACCTAAGCCTGGCGGAGATTTCCGAGGCTATCGGGTTCAGGTATGATACCTATTTCATTAAGCAGTTTACAACAAAAATGCAACAATCCCCTACAGCGTATAGGCAAAGCTATAGGGGATGAGTGTTGGGTTTGTGTCAATTCTGCTTCTGGCATTCCGGGCAGAAGTAGATGTTGCCGCCTAAGAATGCTTCGCGTCTCAATCCTCCTCCACAAGCCAGGCAGGGGTAAGGCAGCGTTTTGCTTGACAGGATGGTGCGGTAGCCGCCCGGTTTGCCGAACAGGTCTTTTTCGGTGTCGCGACCGCCGCCGTCCCGCATGTCTTTTAAGGTGGTTACTACAGAATGATAAAGCGTGTCGCGCTCTTCCTCGGTCAAAGACACCGCTTTGCGCTTGGGGTGGATACGCGCGTTCCACAGGATATCATGCAGCACACCGTTGCCGAGACCGGGGATTCGCTGCTCTGTGGCAAGCAAGGCTTTGACACTGAGGGAATTTTTTATGCCATCGAATAACTTGCCGAAATACGCCTTGTCGAAAGCATCCGAGAAAGGGGAGGGTTTTTCTTTGCTGGCGTTGTAGTAAAAATCGTCGCGGGGCTCATCAGGGAAGGCAAGCATCCCGCCGTACATCTGGACGGTGCATGAGAGGGCGGTGTTATTGTCAAACTCTAACAATAGTTGGTGCTTGACGGGGCGTTTTTCGTCTACGGCAAGATAGCGGAAGCGGATGCCGTCGAGAAACGTGATAATCATTCCATCCGCGTGCATTTCCGCGCGCCCGCCATATGCTGCGGTGCCGTCAATTTTCCTACCGGCAAGCAATGCGTTATACAGCGCGGGTTCGCCGGTATACCAAGCAAACCCGTGAGGCGAGGTGTTCGCCGCCGCACTGACGATGGTTTTGCCAAGAAAGGCTTGGTTCAACTGTTTAGCTATCGTATAAGCCTCGGGTAATTCAAGCATTTTACAACCTCCTTCTACAATGCTAATTCTGATTTCCTGATTTCAAGCAACTTTTTCACACATTCCAGTGCTTCGGGATCAGGGTTGCGGAAGGCCATTGCGGCGTTGCATACGTTGTCAAATGATTTTCCGAGAATCACTTTCGTCACTCCGGGGCTGCAGTCGCTGCCGCAGCTTCCGCAGTAGTTTACGTTTGCCCATACGATTTCCCGCATCTGTTCATCGATTGCCGATTCCTCTTGCTCGTAGTCGCCGTCTGTCCATATGGTCCACGGACCCGGGGCTTCGTCCGCGCCGTCGATGTGCATATAGCACAAGACTTTGCCATCGAAAGTGACTGCGCCATGCTCTTCGCCTGCTTTCATTCCGTTCGCCTTAAGGTATGCCGCAAAATCCAATGCGTTTTTTAATGTGTCGCCGCTAAGCACAGCTTTGATGGTTTCCTCAATTTCAGGTTTCGTGTTTGTGTTATTGTTCTCTGACATGTTGTTTCTTCCTTTCGGTTTTGAGTGCAATTTCTCAGAACTGTCCGAGCACTAGTCACGGGGTTATTTATTCTGTACCGTGCCTTGCGCTCGGACGGCTATTTCTGTGCCCCGTGACCTATAACGCAGAACGCTCTGTGAAATTACCGCTTGCCAAATCTATCACACTAAACCGGACAACTGCGTGTCATATTATAGCACCTTAATGATTAATTAAGCAAATAAAAACAACAAAATCAAATCCGTCTGCGGAGCAGACACAACAACTCTCAACTGTCAACTCTCAACTGTCAACTGCGGCTTGTCCGCATTAGATGATTATTCATCATTTTTTCGATTTTTATTCTCAGGTTCTCCCTGACATAATCAGGCTCCAGCACCTCTATATACTCTCCGAAGGACAGAATATAGCCGTAAAGCCAATTATCCTCCGGCATAGTTACTGTTACGATGAAATTACCGTCAGGCAGTTTTTCCACTATTTCATCATAGTAGCCGTCATAGATGCGGTAAGTCATTTCCGGCGCGATTTTCAGTTTTATGGTCACATCTTTACGCTGATGCTCGTCAGACTCGGGATTAGGCTGTGTCGCCAGCAAGTCGCGTTCGCTGAAGCGTTCATCAGTCATGTTTAGATTCCGTACGCGTGTCAGCTTAAACAACCGCACATCCTGACGGGTCAGGCAGAAGGCTTTAATATACCAAGCCTTTGATTTGAACCATAACTGCAGCGGTTCGACACGGCGGCGGGTCATTTCACCGTATGTGCTGTAATAATCGAACGTAACGACACGTTTTTCTATGACAGCAGTTTTGAAGCTGTTGAAATCATGACCGTTAGAATAGCCCCAGTCGGTGAAATCCACTTCGAGCCAGGGGACGGTACTTTTGTTGAAAATTGTTGATAGTTTTTTCAGCACTTGGCCTGTTTCGGATGCATTGACGCTTGAAAGCCCTTGAAGAGCCGTCAGTATCTCATTCTGCTCCGTCTCGCTTAGCAGGGACTTGTTTAAAACGAAATCGGGAAGCAGGCTAATCCCGCCGCCTTTGCCTTTTTCGGTATAGACAGGTATCCCGGCAAGGCTGAGCGTGTCGATGTCGCGGTAGATTGTACGCTGCGATACATCAAACCTCTCCGCAAGTTCTCTGGCGGTAACAATTTTCTTATCGAGCAGGATGTAAATAATCTCAAACAGCCGACTTACTTGCACAACGCATCACCTATCTTTATTTTGACATAAATATTACCCATTGCCATCCCTTTCGTACCACTTTGCTTGAGCGGCCCACATATCGGCGTACTTTCCGGGGCGGGCCAGCAGTTCGTCATGCGTTCCTGTGTCTACGATTTTCCCGGCATCCATTACTACGACGCGGTCTGCCAGCTTCGCGGAGCCGAGTCGGTGGGTCACGACTATGGCGCACTTACCCTCGGTGAGCCGCCGGAATTGCGTGTAAACCCTCGTTTCTTCGATGGGGTCTATGGCGGCGGTGGGTTCGTCCAGTACAATGAACCCGTTAGCCCGGTACAACCCTCTGGCAATCGCCACGCGCTGCCACAGACCGCCCGACAGGTCAATGCCGTCAAACTCCGGGGACAGCATTGTGCCGAGGCTTACTGATTCGTTGCTGAAGTCAGCTTCATGCAAGGCGGTTTCCACGTTGGAGACGGGCTCTGTGTCGCTGATTGTTACGTTTTCTTCCAGGGTCATCTTGTAGCGTTGGTATTTTTGAAACACGCCGGAAATGCCTCTGTATACGGAAGCCGGTGCGGTTTCGGCAGTATTTAGGCCGCCCACGGTTACTTTGCCCTCCGACGGCCGGTATATTCCCGTCAGCAGCCTGACAAGCGTGCTTTTGCCGGCTCCGTTTTCGCCGACAATGGCTATAGTTTCACCGTTTGAGATGTTCAGCGACACACCCCTGACAGCGGGTTCGTCGCGGCCGGGGTAGGTGAAGCTGATGCTCTCGGCGATTACGCCTTTGGTGAAGTCGGGGATTCCGTCCGCGCCTGTCCGCTCGGGCATATCCATCATGCGGACGAAGTTTGTGACCTTGCCAATGTCTTTGTTTAGAGCGCCTAAGTGCCTGGTGATGATTTCCTGCATGATAGAAAATATCATGCCCAATGCGCTAAACACCGCCGCGAATGCGCCTACGGTTATCTCACCCTCCATCGTTGCCGTGAAAAGCAGATAGGTTGACACCGCCATGCCGGCGAAGCTTGTGATATTCAGCAGCAATTGCAAAAGAGCAGTTTTTCGCTCGGCTCTCCATGTTTTACGCGTCAGCAGCGCCATCGTGTCGGAAAACAGCTTGTGGAAAAACCTGAAAGCGCCTAATATACGGGTTTCCTTGAAATACTCGCGGTCACACAGGGTCTTTTGATAATATTCATACTCACGCCGTAGGGGTGCGCTTTGTTCTTCAAGCTTGGTGAAGACTTTAGCGCGTATGATCTGAGCGAGCATTGCGGGGATGAAGGCAATGATAATCGCAATAGGCAATATCGGTTTCAAGCTGAAAAGATACGCGCCGACTGACACGAAATACACACCATAAAATGTCACAATCATAAATAGTATTTCAGCAAACATACAAAGGGGCGCAATGCCTTCTTTTGCCTTGTTTAAGTCATCTAAAAAGGCGGTGTCCTCAAAACAGGCAGGGTCTATGCGCTGCAGTTTGCGTTGCAGCAGCGTTTTCAGCCCTCCTGTGGATTTTGCCCATACAATAGAAAACGTATAGAAATTGTGCACGCCGTTCATAATTTGCTGTCCAAATGTGATGCCGGCTAATAACAGCAGAGGCATAACGCACTGCGTGAAACCGATTTGTCCGGTTGCGGCATCGGCTATCGCATCAAACAGTATTTGCGTTGCGATGACAGAAGCAGTCCATGTAAGAGCGTGAACAACGCCCATAAGCCTGCTGATTGTGCTATGCACAGGCGTTATCTTAAATTGCATGGGGATTACACGGAACAGCACCTTAAATAATGGGTATTTTTTCTTCACGCTCATAGATACCACCCCCGCTGTGCTTCAAACATCTCGGCGTACTGCCCGGAGGCTGTTATGAGTTCATTATGCGTGCCGCGTTCGACGATTTTTCCGTCATCGATGACAAGTATCTCGTCCGCCAGTTTGGTTGAGCCGAGGCGGTGGCTTATAAATACCGTCGTTTTGCCTTTCATCAGCTTTTCAAACTCCTCGTAAACCCGGCTTTCGCTGACGGGGTCGAGGGCGGCGGTAGGCTCGTCGAGCATTTTCACCGGTGCGCGGGAAATCAGCGACCGCGCGATGGCCACACGCTGCCACTGCCCGCCGGATATGTCCTGCCCGCCTTCTAAAATCTTGCCGAGCGGGGTATCGGCACCGTTTTTCAGCTCGGTTATGGTTTCGGTAAGCCCCGCTTGCTCCGCAGCTTCGGAAACACGGCTGCATAAAGCTTCGCTATGCCCGGCGGTGTCGCCTATTGATATGTTGTCTTTGAGCGGTATGTAATACTTGGCAAAATCCTGATACACGACGGAGAACAGAGCCTTGAGCGTGCTTGCGGGATACCCGCGCAGCTCACGCCCGTTAATCAGTATCTCGCCCTCGTATTCGGTGTACAGACCCGTCAGAAGCTTTGTGATTGTGGTCTTGCCTGCGCCGTTTTTGCCGACGAAAGCGTAATGCAGCCCGCATGTCAGCGTAAAAGTCAGCCCATCCAGTATGAAGCGGTCGCCGCTTGGGTATTTAAAACGGACATTGCGGAACTCCAATGATTCAAGCGGCATCGGCTCCGGGTCAGGCATGTAGGACGCGCCTTCCGCTTCGCTCAATGCGGTGAATGCGGTCATGTCCTTCATATATTCGCCCGCTTTTGAGATGCGTTCCAAGGAATCGGACATCTGCCATCCCAACTGCTGTATCATGCCGAAAACCGCGCCGACGATACCCATGAACATACCCGCCGACAGTTCCCCCGTTGTGACCGGGTGTATCAGTGTCAGCGCGACGAGCAGGGCGATGAGCGCCAGAATCATGCTCGAACCCTTAGTAACCAAGAATGTTCTGGCGGATACCTTCAACTGGAGGATCCGCCCCGCCTCATACTGCTCTTTCCAGCGCCGGTTTATCACGCCGCCATACCCAAACACTGTCCGCTCGTCCACCGCATCACGCCCGGTAAGCACCTCATCGAGATATTCGGTGCGGCGGTTGAACTTCTCGGCATCACGCCCGGCTTGATAATTCTTCTTGCCCGCCCGCATAGAAAGCCAGAACATGGGCGCGGAAAAGGCGAAAATAACCAGCGCCGCCCACCATACCTGCGTTATGATAAGCACAAGCACCGATACAACGCAAACGGCAATCTGCATGAAATCCATAAAAGCGCCGAAGCCGTCCATCACAGATGCCGCAGGGTCGCGGGACACACGCGAGATGAGCTCCCAGCTGTCTGCGTTTTCGATATGCTTGAAGTCAAGCGCGGAGTGCTTCCCGACAACCGCCGGTTTCAGCTTGCGCTGTAGATTCAGATTTATCCTTGCGCGTATAAGCTGGGAAACCGAGCCGATGGTGGTGAACACGCCAAGCACAGTAAGAAGCAGGATAAGCGGTATGTATATATCGTTATGGGAGCGCCCGCCCTCTAATATAGACATGGCGGTATCCACAAAGTTGGCCGTCGCCAGCGCGGTCGCAGCCGTGGGCATTATCGCGTGTGTGATCGATAAGGCAACATGCACAACGGCGCATACAGGAGATGCGTGCAATGCCAGCTTTAGAATATCCGGGGTCTTATATATTTTTTGTGAAAGCGTCACGCGTATTGCCTCCGTTTCTTTGCTGTCCTTATTCAGATTCCACCCGTGCAAACAAATGCGCGGCGTTCTCATCGCCCCTTTCATACCACTTTGCCTGCGCTTTCCACATATCGGCGTATATGCCGGGTAGAGCTAATAGCTCGTCATGCGTTCCGGAGCTTACTATCTCGCCTTTGTCCATCACAACTATACGGTCGGCAAGCCTTGCCGAACCGAGCCTGTGCGTCACAACCACGGCGCACTTGCCCTCGGCGAGCTTCTTAAACTGGGTATATATCCGCGTTTCCTCTATCGGGTCGATTGCGGAAGTAGGCTCGTCTAAGACGATGAAGTCATTGCTGCGGTACAGCCCCCTCGCTATAGCTATGCGCTGCCACTGACCGCCTGAGAGGTCAACGCCGTCAAACTCCGGCGAGAGCATATCATCAAGCCCTACGCCGGCGAGCTCCGCCCCGGCATCGGACAGCACGTTTTCGATGCAACCGCTTAAATTAGAATCCGCATAAGCGGAATCGCTTATCGATACGTTCTCCGACAAAGTCATCTTATAGCGCTGATATTTCTGGAACACGCCCGAAATACCGCGGTGCGTGTCCTTGGGGGCAGTAACCGCCGTGTCAAACCCGCCCACAGTCACCTTGCCCTCCGTCGGGAGATAGATGCCGGTCAGCAGCCGGATAAGCGTGCTCTTGCCGGCGCCGTTTTCGCCTACTATGGCAATGGTCTCGCCCGGCGCGATCGAAAGGCTGATGCCTTTGACAGCGGATTCATCCCTGCCCGGGTAAGCAAAGCTGACATTCTCCGCATCGACGCCCTTTGAAAAGTCGGGTATTGAAGGAGCATCCTTGTTTTCGCCGATTACCTCCGGCATATCCATCAAACGGACGTAGTTGGTCAGCTTACCCAGATCCCTGTTGATATACCCAAGGCGGTAGATTATCGTTTCCTGCATGATAGAGAAAACCTGTCCCAGTGACGCGAACACAGCCGCAAACGCGCCCAGTGTGATTTCCCCTGCCATCGCGGCGGAGAACAGCAGATAGGACGATGCCGCCATCCCGAAAAATGTTGTCAGATTCACCGACAGCTCCAGGAGCGCGGTTTTCCTCTCCGCCTGCCAGATTTTGCGCGTTAGCAGATGCAGGGTGCCCGAAAACAGATTGTGGAAATACTTAACCGCGCCCAGCACGCGGGTTTCCTTGAAATACTCCCTGTCGCAGATTGTTTTCTGATAATGCTCACATTCCCGGCGGATAGGCGCGCTTTCCTTCTCCAGCTTGGAAAAAATCTTCATACGGAAAACCTGGGACAGCAGCGGAGGAATGAATGATATAAACAGCGTGACAACAAGTATCGGTTTCAGGGTGAATAAATATGCGCCGATGATAATGAAATATGTCCCCTGGAATGTCAACAGCTTGTACATTGCAATCGCGGTGTAGGATAAGCACCATATGCTCTCGTTGGTTTTGTTAAGGTCATCGTGGAACTCAGTATCTTCGTACCGCACCGGATCAATGCGCTGCAGCTTGCGGTACATAAGGGTCTGTGCGTAGCCTATACCCTTTCCCATGGTAAACATATAGAGCGTTACATCCAAAAGGCTGACAATCTGTCCCCCAAATGCGATTGCAGCAATCAGCAGTATCGGGGGTATGCATTCTGCGAAGCTGAGCTGCCCTACCGCCGCAAGGGATATTGCATCGAATAAAACCTGAAGGGCAATCATCTTAAACGCAAACTGCATTGCGTTTAGCACCCCGATCATGGCGCCGCCTGTATTCGCCAAAGGCGCGGATTTGAATAGCAGCGCTACTGCCCGGCTGAGCACTCTGACGGTTGAGGGGCGGTTTCCCTTTATATTTTTCATAGATACCACCCCCGTTGAGCCTCGAACATCTCGGCATATTGCCCATTTTCGCTCATCAATTCGTCATGCGTTCCGCTTTCGGAAACTATCCCGCCGTCTATGACAAGTATCTCGTCCGCCAGCTTGGTAGAGCCTAGGCGGTGGCTGATGAACACGGTCGTTTTACCCTCCATCAGCTTCTCAAACTCCTCATATATTCGGCTTTCGCTGATCGGGTCAAGCGCTGCAGTCGGCTCATCGAGCATCTTCACAGGCGTGCGGCTGACGAGCGACCTGGCGATTGCCACGCGCTGCCACTGGCCTCCCGATATATCCTGCCCGCCCTCAAGAACCTTCCCAAGCGGGGTCTCCATTCCTTTTGCCAGCTCCGCTATAGTTTCGCCCAATCCGGTGAGGTTAGCTGCGGCTACAGGGTCGATGCCGCCGGCTGTGGGTGTCGCTTCCGGCGGGTTAGTTACTGCGTTTGCGGCTGAAGCTTGGTTTATGCGGGCATCAGCGCCTACGGAAATGGGGTCAGTTATATGGTTTCCCGGCTTAGCGGGATCCCGCTTATCCATTAAATTAACATCACCAAGGCCTATGTTGCCGCTCATCGATATATAATACTTGGCGAAATCCTGATACACCACTGAAAACAATGCTTTGAGCGTACTCATCGGGTATGTGCGCAGCTCCTTGCCGTTTATCAGTATCTCGCCCTCGTACTGGGTGTACAAGCCTGTGAGCAGTTTTGTTATCGTGGTCTTGCCCGCGCCGTTCTTCCCGACGAAAGCATAGTTGCGCCCGCGCTCTATGCGGAAAGATATCCCATCGAGCACATAATTATCGCCGGTCGGGTATTTAAAACGCACATCACGAAATTCGAGATCCGTGAATCCAACCGGCCCGGCATCCGGCAGGTCAAGCGCGCCGTCAGATTCGCTAAGGGCTGCAAAGTCAGACATATCCTTCATGAATTCCCCTGATTTTGATACTTTCTCCAAGGAATCCGTCAATTGATATCCCATTTGATTAATCACGCTGTAAACCGCCGTCAGTATTCCCATGAACATGCCCGGGGTAATCAGCCCGTTTATTACGGGGTTGATGAGGGTCAGGGCTATCCCGATGGCTATAGCGGCGAGAAACACGGTTGATGTCTTTGCAATGCTCATTGACCTGAACCATACCTTCATCCAGAGCTTCCGTCCCGCTTCATACTGCTCCTGCCAGCGCTCAACGACATCGTCGCCATAGCCAAAGAGCGTGCGCTCGTCGATCGGATCGCGCCCCGAGAGCACTTGCCCGAGGTATTCTGTCCGGCGGTTGAACTTCTCCGCGTCAACCTCCGCCTTGTACGTCTTCCTGCCGGCCCACAGGGCGAGCCTGATCATCGGTATCGAAAATACTGCGATAACAAGCGCCGCCCACCAGACCTGGGCGACAATCAGAACAAGCACCGCGGCCATGCTGACCATAATCTGGCCGATTTGAATATAGCCGTTAAAGCCCTCCATTATAATTTTATCCGGTTCTCGCGAAACCCGTGATATAAGCTCCCAGCTATCAGCGTTTTCGATATGCTTGAAGTCAAGCGCGGCGGTTTTCCCCACTATTGCCGGCTTCAACCGGCGCTGCATGTTTAAAGTGATGCGCGCGCTGACAAGCTTATTGACCGATCCAATGGTAGTGTACACGCCGAGCGTCAGTAAGAGCAGTATCAGCGGCAGGTATATGTCATCATGCACACGTTCGCCCAATAATATAGCACCCGCGGTATCCACAAAATTGGCGGTGGCCAGCGCGGTGGCTGCCGTCGGCATTATGGCGTGTATGATCGACAGCAGCAGAAACAGCGCCGAGCAGAACGGCGACACGCGAAACGCAAGCCGCAGCGCACCGGGCGGCTTATGAGGTATATCCTTCATTGTCATATTTATGACCTTTCTTTCCTAACACGGGCGTGGCCTAAAAACTACCTGTAAAACTTATCACACTAAATACGACAACAGTGTGTCATATTTTGGGACTGCATTATACAATACACATATGGATTCTACAAGGATTATTTTACGATTACATTCAAGTTTCACGAAACGTTACATTTAAATTTTATGAAACTTTTTCTTGAATTTTTATACATAATGAAGTACAATCATGGCACAAAAGCTGACTATGACACTTAAAAGCCGATCAATAAAGGGGGATCAGCCATGAGCAATGATAACACGGCGGCTGCCATAGTACGAAAACAGACTTTTAAACCTTTAGTGCGACTATTCATTACCTATACCGCTCTATACGCTTTCCGAAGCTGCTACATGAGACTGTGCTTTTGGACACTGGACAACACCGGCATAGAAGACCCTGTAAACCTGATTTTCGTGCTGATCAGCCTCGCGGCGGTAGCAGGCCTGGTCGCCGCCCCATTGCTCCTGGACAGGACAAAGCTCGGGGCGTCGCCTGCCGGTATCAGCTTTACCGTTCATGCCTGCATTGCCCTGTCAGCCGCCTCCGCAATCGCAAGTTGTTTGGCGAGCGGGTACGTGGTGCTCGCATTGCAGTTTGCTACGTCATTATTCGCGACGGGCGCAATTGCCGTCTGCCTGCGCCGCCTTGTCAGCAACGTTTCCACCATGCGCGGCATAGGCCTTTTCGTAGGAATATCGTCCGCAGCCACGATGTTATGCGTTATTTTGCTATTTTTCTCGCCGTTTGGCGAAATCCCGGAGTGGATGATACCGTTCATAATATGCGGCTTACTCGCTGTCGCCGCAGTCAGCTTCGGGAAGGGCAGCGAACGGAGCGAAGCAGACACGGAACAGCCGGCCTTAACCGCGAAACAGTGGCAGCTCACGCCCCGGATATTACGCTTGGCATTTTTGGTAATGTGCCTTTATGTCATTATCTGCGGCGTTCTCGACAATTTCTACTTCTTTGAGGAAAGCTTCGATGCGATGCCGACCGTGCCCTCTTTCTATTTCTTCTTTTTGCACGCGATTGTATTTTTCGTCGTAGCGGGATACGCCGTCGGCCGCGTGAGTACGGCGGCTGCGGTTATCTGCGGGTTTGCCATGATTTGCGTGGGGCAGTCCATGGCCTATTTCAATGAGCATGACTTGCTTGTCTATCCCTACGAGTTTTTCAGCGCATCCGGGGACATCGTGCTTGAGGTCTTCCTTGTATCGCTGCCGATTGCCTATTGCGTGTTATTCAAGCGTAAGCCGGGCATTCTGCCGGGACTCGGTTTTATTCTGCTCTGCGGCAGTTATGCCCTGACATCCATCTTGTTTGAGTTTGTTCCCGAAGACTATTATATGGCTGCTTTAGGTGTAATGTTGCTACTTTCCATCGCTGCCATCATCGCCGTGACCTATCTGATGAACGAGGATAAAAACAACCGGCTGAGGCATATTGAGGAGGATTTCAGCCGCCGCCTTGCCGATGCGCTCAAAAGCACGGAGGAAATGCCGCCAATCGAGGGCCTTATCGTAAGTTACGGCTTCACCAACCGGGAAGCGGAAGCACTGCGGTATCTCATTGAGGGAAGGTCAACCGACGAAATCGCGGCGGCTATGACCATCACAAGGAAATCGGCGTACAACTATATAAACGCTTTGCTGTCAAAAACAGGCATGAAATCCCGCAATGAGATAATAGCAAGGTTCAACCGCGCAAACCGATGAAAATTATAGTGGCGTGCAACACCTAAGGTGAACTGCGCCCGCAACCCAAAGTGCAGTGCCAGCCAGCAGAGACTTATTGCAGAGGGAAATCAAAGCGTGACAAATTGTCACGCTTTGAAAATGAAGGCTCCTGACGGCAAAATGCGGGGGTTTGAGGCGTGTTCACGAGTGCGCTGTCACCCTATCATTTTATCCACTAAGCCGCTCTTTTTCATCAGCTCCGCGTACAGCATCATATCATCCTTCGATGCGACTGCTAGTTTTTGGTAAATATGCCCGCTGTGTTTCTTGACCGTGCTCATGCTGACTACCATTGCGGCTTGGATTTCGCTTGCGGATTTCCCGTCGACATAGTGCAGGAAAATCTTTTTTTCGGTCGGAGTCAGCGTTTTTAGCCGCTCAATGAAGTCCTCGAACAGATTATCGGGAAGCGGGCTATCTTTCGGGCGCATTTCGCGTATCTTTTCGAGTAATTTATCTATTTCCACAATACTTGTTTTCGCCTCTTTCTCGCCATCGTATGCCGTTTCCAGCTTGTCGGTGATGAGCTTGACATACCGTTTGGACAGAAATACGGAAGCGGCTATGCCCATAACCGTCAGCATGAGTAAAATAAAACCGATGCGTATTCCGACTTTGTTTTGAGCGGAGTCAAAATCGCTTTTGGGGATAAGCAGAGCGGACGCAAATGATTTGCCGGCATACGGGGAGTCGTTGGGGTAGAGCCGTATCTCTTTCTCAATGCCAACGAATGCAGGGGCCTCATGCGTGCTGAATATGAGAAATCCGCCCGTATAGTCCGCACGGCGCATCTTTCCCTGTTCCGGCAGCGACTTGTAAACGGCGTTATTCCCCGCGAAAAGCGCGCCGCCGAGCTCTATGTTTTCGTCCGTCAGGGATGAAAGCAAAAACACGGCGTTATGGAAATCGCCGCTTTCCGGTTCGTAACGCAGCATGAAATTCATCTGGCTGATCTCAAATCCGCATACGCCGAGCAGCTTGCCGTCCCCGTCGAGCACCGGTACGGAGCAGATCATCACATCCTCGTTCAATCCCTGTATCGGGCTCATGGAACACCAATACAGCAGGCGGGACAAGGGCAGCGTCGGATTGCTCTCATATGCTGCTAAGGGCTCAGACCAAAAAATCTGCTCTTGTATGCTAAATTCCAAATCCCATCTTGCTTGCAGATTCAACCTGCCGTCGCCGGCAAAAACAGCGGGGCCCCTGAGAAGATATCGCGTTTCATGCCTCATGCCGCTTGCATTGGGGTCGATAGCGCGGACATATAATCCTGCCCTTGAATATTCGGAACCTTCGATATCGGGGTTTACCGTCGCGTCAAGGGCAATGAACGCGCCGCTGCAGTCGGTTGTGTCAAGGTTGCTTAGGATGGATGGGAGCAGTTCGGCAAGCAAGGGTTCAAGCAGCCCGGGGGCGTTTTTCAAATCTGTGTGCGACATCCCTTCGCGCCTCAAAAAAGCAGCGATATCGGCGGAGAGCCGCTGGGACATTTTGACTGCTTGAACCGACGCAACGCCGAACTGGGCGGAAACGCCGGAGGAGAGGTGGCTGAGCTCGTTTTGCATGAGTTTTTCCGTTTCCCCTGAACCGAACCTGAACACGCCGAATATAGAAAGCAGGAACATGATGCCCGCCAGCATGGTAACCATTAGGATCAGCAGGAAAGCAAATAGCCTGCGCCGCAGGTTCAAATCATAGCCCTTGACGCTTTCCCGCATCCTTTTTATCAATAACGATAGTTTGCCAATCCTCATGCCGCTCTCCTTAAATATCTCCTTATGGGATGAACTGCCCGATGTATTCATCCATTGCACCGCTCGAAACCTCATTGAAGGCATCGTCCTCGTCCAATGTTTCCAATAATTGCAGATATTCGTCCCTGCTGCTTTGCGCAGCGCTGCGCAGCCTTTCGGCATACCTGGTTTGCAGGCTGTCAAAGCCGTCAAATACAGGCGGGAAATAAAAACGGTAACTATTTTGCATTGCCGCCACTGTAAGCAGGGCCTTTTCCACCATCGGATTGTCTATCACAGGCAAATTACCTGCGAGAATCTCGTCAAAAGCGTTTTTGCGCACGGGCATATATCCGGTATTCGCGCAGAAAACCAGATTCTGCTCCGCTTCCGTGAACCAATCGAGGAACAAGTACGCCGCGTATTCCCTGATCGGTTCGGATTTCGTCACGCAGAAACCGCCGCCGCGTTGAAAGCTCACGCTTTCGCCGCCCTCAAACACAGGATACGGCAATACATCGAACACCACATCTTCTTTTGTATTATCCGCGTGAGTGATGCTGGACGGATAGAAAGAGGATCCGGCGGAGGTTGCAATCGCGCAGACCACATCCCCCGTCGAGGCAAGGTAGTTGCTCCAGCCATCGTAAATGATCGTACCGCCTTTAACGGCGGGGGCATAGTAGCAATCCCATATCCTTTTGTAAATACGGTCGGACAAATTGAGCGCATCGCCTTCCACAATATCGCCGCCCAACTGCTGAAAGCCGATCATCGCCTGATTGAACAATCCTTCGGGATAAAAGAACATCTTGCCGTCGTTTGGCGTGTCCGGCGTTTTGGAATCAGTCCACCCGTAATAAAGCATAGCCGCTTCCGCTATGCCCTCGAAGGTGGATAGAATATCGATGCCCACGCCGGTCTCGCTTGAAAACCGGTCAAAGTGGGTGCGGTTGACATAAAGCACCTCTGTAGATTTGGCGACAGGTACAATATATAAGCTCTCCGTACCCAAACGCCCTTCTTCGATGAACTGAGGCACAAACTCGTCAAGCTCCGTCTGCGAGAAGTATCCGCTCAAATCCGCAAGAGCGCCTTTTTCAGCCAGCACCGCCGCGACCACGGGGTAAACAAGAGCTATGTCAGGCAGTTCAAGCGCCCCGGGGTCGTCATCCGCAGCCGCCAGCAAATACTCATTGATTACCCTTGCGTCGTTTACTGCTGTCACTTTTACCGTAATGCCGTTTTCCGCGCCTAGCGTATTGTTAAATTCCTCAATCAAGGCATTAAAGGCATTCTGCATATCCTCGACATAGGTATGCCAAACTGTGATGCTGACAGGGTTTTGCTTACTTGGCTTATCCGGGCTCCCGCAGGATGCCAAGGCTAGCAGAAGGACCACGGATAATAACGCAGCGATAATTTTTTTCATTTCGGTCACGCTTTCCTTTCTTTATTTTTCACATCAATATCAATTAATATATATTTATTCATTGTTCCTTTGTAGGGGCGATTATCAATCGCCCGGGTCTTTGCACGGCATTACATATCGGGCGATTAATAATCGCCCCTACATGAGAATCGTTAGTTTCGGCAGTCCGGGCATACAGGCGTATCGTAGTCTGTTGCGCAATCTTCACATACGGCGCTTCCGCATACGGCGCATCGGAAAAGGGTTATCAGCGCGTGCTGATTTGCCCTTTCGTATGCATCGTCATGCTCGGCTTCCCATATCATTCTTTGGATTAACGTAAAATCCTCAAATCTATCCGGCGCGCTTGCGACAGAAAAGGGGATGGGCTGATTGCGGAATCTCATGCCGCAGCAATCGCAATACAATGTGAACTGGAATTGTTTAGCATCGGATTCATCGTCTATACGTTTTGTCACGCTTGGAAGCCGATTATCGCCCGTCATAAGCCGCACCTCTTTTCTGTCATCTCCCCGCCTGCGCTTCGCTTAGATGTGGGGGGTTTTAAGATATGACTTCTGCTAGCCCCAGCGGAGTGTTATTCCGTTCCTCCATTCGCTGTGGAGCCGGTTCAAACACATATCGAAGGAACGGGGGTTTGCCGATAAGTATCCGTTTATTGCATGGGGCGCAACGCAGAAGGCTTACGCTGCCGTCCTTCTCCTGTGCAGTCACGGTGCATTTTTCGCAGGAAAGTAAACCGCAGCCGGGGCATGAGAAAAAATGATGCCGTGCTTCAAAATCTGCCCTCTCGAACGCTTGTGCATGTTCCCGTTTCCAAATGAGTTTCCATATCCTTTTTTCTTCTGTTTTTTCCGGCGGGTCGTTTCCGCTGAACCTGAGCGGGCCGGGACGGAACGTTTCGCCGCAAATATCACAATAGAATGTAAAACGGTAAACGCCCGCGTCCGATTCGTCAGTGTATTTTTTAGTGCATGATTTGAACACGAACTCCCCCTCCTTTCTTTTTACGTTTAAGTAAGATAATCCTCAAATATATGCGCGGCGTGTAAGTAAATTTTATGTAAAGCGCGCCGCGCCGTTGCCGCAAAGAAAACCCGTGCGATACAATATCAAAGCACGGGCTGTTTGAATAGAGCAATATTACCTGTATTTGTAGAAAATGTGGTAGATAATGCTAAGCTCTGCGGGTTTTCTCCTAGGGTGACGGCGCACTCGTGAACACGCAAAAAAGCCTGTATTCAAGCCGCTTCATAGGGTTTATTATCCTAAGTATACCATAGTTTTTTTCATTATTTTTCAAAAGATTATACCCAGGACAATATACAAACCAAACCGCCTTGTGTTAAAGATGTTACGCAAGGCGGTCAGCTTTTTACATAGCGTGACGGCGCAGATCAAAACGGAGGATGTGATTCAATGCTAAAACCACTTACAAAAAAAATGACCGATGAGTCCGAGTGGGGAGCCTACCGCTTTACATTCTACTGCGATCTTTGCGGCAGTCCCCGGCAAAGCATTACCTATCAATCCGATAGCGGAGGGAGTCCGAACAAAGATACGGAAGAGAAAGAACATTTTGCGGCGTATGAGCGGGCAAACCGCGAAGCCTATAACTGGTTCACCCGCTGCCCTGTCTGCGGGAAGGTCGTGTGCGACAGTTGCTTTCGTATTGAAGAAGAAGATTTCTGCCAAGAGTGCGCGAATATGTGGGTAAAGCTATCACAAACTAAATAGTTATAAGGAGGAGAAGACACATGGCAAATGATCTATTCGGAGGATTGGGAAATCTCGGAGGTTTAGGAGGCGTGCTCGGGGGCTTGGCGAAAGCCGCAGTTCCGCAGGATTCGCCGGAGGGCAAACTGCTTGCGGCGCAAAGCGAGCTTGCCGACCTCCAAAAGCAGGAATCGCAGATCCTGCTTGAAATCGGGCGGCAGGCGTATGCGTGCGACCCGTCTGTATGGCCGCAGGATGCGAAGCTGAGGCTCATAAGGCAGAACATCACCACGGCGCAGGCGACGCTCGACCAAGCAAAGGCAGCTCAGGAACAAGCTAATGCCGAAAAAGCCGCCGAGGATGCAAAGGGGCGCTGCTCATCATGCGGGCACAAGAACCCGGACGGCGTGAAGTTCTGTCAGGAGTGCGGGTCGTCGCTGGCTGCGGCTGAGCCGAAGCATTGCACCTCCTGCGGGGCGGAACTATCCAGAGGTACGCGCTTCTGCGGCGAGTGCGGCGCACAACAAGGGGAGGTATGAACATGACTTTTTGTGGAAATTGTGGAAACCAAGTACAGGACGGAATCAAATTCTGTCAGTCATGCGGGAAAGAAGTCGGCGCGGCTCCCGCACAGCAACCGCAGCATGTGGCGGCGCAACAGCAGACTGTGGCAGTGCAACCGCAACAGCAACCGCAACAGCAACCGCAACCGCAACCGCAACAGTACCAACAGCAGCAACAGCAACCGCACCAACAACAGCAGCAGTACCCACAGCAGCAGTACCCGCATCAGGGGCAGGGTGTTCCGGCAAGCGATGCCGAGGCGAACAAAGGGATGGCGGTTCTTTCATATATCATCTTCTTCATCCCGCTGCTCATAGGGAAACACAAAGAATCGCCTTTCGTAAAGTATCACGTCAATCAGGGGACAATATTAGGCATCATCGCTATCGGGTACTCAATACTCAGCGCCATTCTCAGCGCAGTCATCAAAGTGGAGCGTTACATATGGTATGTCCCCGTCCGAGTGACCCCGCCGTGGCTGATTACCGTTCTCTGGCTCATCAGCATTCCTATCTGTATCCTTTGCATCATCGGAATCATCAACGCGGTTAAGGGCGTGACCAAACCCCTGCCCATAATCGGCGATAAGATTAAGATTATCAAGTAAGGGGGCATAGTTTATGGCTACATATAAACAGCCTTGCATCCATTGCGGGGAATTTATCGAACGGGACAGCCGCCTTTGCCCCAAATGCGGGAGCCGAAGCCCGTTCGGGCATGGGTGCCCCAACTGCCTGAAACCCATCGAACGCGGGAACGCCGTCTGCGCCGGTTGCGGCAGAACGCTGACGACCGTCTGCCCCTTCTGCAACGGCCAGACATTTGCCGGAAGCGGGAAATGCGATGCCTGCGGGAAATCTCTGATGATACTGTGCGAAAACAAACGGTGCGGCGAGCTGCAGTTTTTTGAGAACACCAAATGCACCGTCTGCGGCAAGCCAATCAAAAAGGCGAAAAAGCAAATCGCTAAAATGATAAAGGAGGGTAAATAAGCATGCTTACAGCGTTTACTAAAAATTACGCAGACAACAGCACCGATGCCGGTTTCCAATTCACCTTTTTCTGCGATAACTGCAACGACGGCGTGAAGTCCAGTTTCATAGAATCAGCTACTTTCAAAAAGCGGAAAAATTCTAAGCTGTTCGGTCAGGCTGCCAGCCTTGCGGGAGGATTTATAGGCGGCAGGGCATCACAAATCGGCAGCAGCGCCGAGCGCGGAGGCAATATCCTTTCGCAGACACATGAAGGTAAGACCCCGGCGTGGCACAAGGAGCATGAGCAGGCGTTTGAAAGGGCACAGAACGAGCAAAAGCAGTTTTTCCACCGTTGCCCAAACTGCAACACATACGTCTGCGACCATTGTTGGAACGAGGACGCAACGCTTTGCACCAAGTGCGCTCCCCGTCAGGAGGTCTATGTGGCGCAGGCACACGCACAGGCTATGAAGCGCAACATTGACGATGCAGGTAAGACTGCCACGGTATGGCAGGGCACAATCGAAGCCAAAACCACTATCTGCCCCTCTTGCGGCAAGCCTGCCGGTACGGGCAAGTTCTGCAACAACTGCGGCGCTTCGATGGAACTCAGAGAGTGCGCCAAGTGCGGTGCGAAGAATGCGCGGACCGTCCGATTCTGCAACAACTGCGGAAACAACCTTGCAGAGGCTCCGGCTCCCCCGAGCGGCAAATGCGCCGGCTGCGGGATGGAGAACGCCCCCGGCACAAAATTCTGCGGCGGCTGCGGAAGCAAACTCGGATAACATTACCGGTCGCGGGTGTTGTAGTTTGCACCGTGCCTTGCGCTCGGACAGCTATTTCTGTGCCCCTTGTCGCTCAATGAAACATCCTGTTTCAATTCGCGAACGCTCCACCGTCCATGGTTGCGCTCTGCGGGGCACATAAACAGCTATCCTCACCGGCAGTAGCAATATCCTTTGACCGTATGACCAACAAATGTATAACACCCTCGGTTCGTGCGCCGCCTGTCGCGTAATACAGGCAAACAAAACCCACCGCCGGGGGAACCCGGTAAAAATAAAAACAAAATTTTAGGAGGAACCCAAAATGAAGAAGCTATTAGCACTCGCGCTTATCATGGTACTCGCAATCTCCCTTCTCACTGCTTGCGGCGGTGGAGATAACAGCGGCACGTCGAGAAGCGGCAATTCAGGTAACAGCGCATCCGCTCTCGGTACGTCAGGCGGCAGCGGCAATTCTGACGACGGCAAGATTGATATACAGAAAGTAGCGGACAATCTTATTGAGGAAGCCATCGTAAGCAACAGCTTCAGCGTAGCTGCAGCCGACGCGGCAATGAAGCAAAGAGGCGTGAGCGTCGACCTGTTCGCACCGGAATGGTCCTGGACTATCGACGAGGAAAAGATGCACGCATACGGCGATACCGGCACCTATGGCCACGGTGTTGTCCGTTACACGAAAACTACCGAAGGTTATCTGACCGAAGAGGAGTACCGGGCGTGGGTAGCGAAAGCATTTGCGGCCACCGCTGAAATTTCCGACAACGGGTTCAATATTCAGGGCTTCGACTGGGGCGAGGGCATTGTCCCGAAAACGATTGACGAGGTTTTAGACGGCTTTATACAGACGTGGTCTTACATATACGATGAAACGGTTATGAATGTATATGTAGAGATCGCGCAGGAAAAGAGCTCGGAGCTGGAAGGCGACCCATATTGGGATGCGGACAAACAAGAAACCATTTGGCCGGAATGGACGCATTACTATAACGGATATCAGATCGACATCGCAACCGGTTCGCAAGGCGCATGGGACTGGGACGAGCTAGATAAGCTTTTCGAAGAATACGAGGACGAAATCAAGGACGCTTTGAAAGATTACGGCGGTTGATGAGGCTTTAGGAACTGTCATTCTGAGCGCAGCGAAGAATCTTATTGCATAACCAAACATTGCGGCAAAAAGATTCTTCGCTCCCTCTAAAATGACAAACAAAACCAAAAGAAAGGACGGTGGCAATTTTGAAAAGATTTCTACTTAGCCTGTTGGCGGCGGTGATGATATTCTCCATTGCTGCCTGCAACGACAACAACAACGACAACAGCAGCGATAACAGCAGTAATAACGGCGGCGATAACAGCGGCGACGATTATGCCGCGTTCACAAAGGCCATGATCGATATGCGGGACGAAGGGAAAAAGCTGGCGGAACAAGGGCTTGACTTCGGGGCGCAGAGCCTGTACGCCTTTTCCGGCTCTTCCCTTTCCTCCCTGCGCTACGCCGTGGAAAACATATTATGGCTCAAAGGCGAGGGCGAGAGCATAGAGGACATAACCAATGGCAGCCGATATGCAGGATGGGACGAAATCGCGGCGGTCTGCTACGCTTCACCCTACCCCTATTACTTTGAGGGCCTGCTGTACCATGTGCAGGGCATGGAGGACGAATCGACGGCCTGTTATACTTCGGCATTGCTCAACCCTGCCTACCCGAAAGACGGTGTGGACTTCTACTATCTCAAAAACATGGAGGTTGCCGACCTTTACAAGCTGCGCGACGAACTGCGGGTAATGGAAAACGATGTCTACGCACTGTACGCGCTTCGCCCCGCCCGGATTGAGCGCGACGAATACACCTATCACCCCGAATACCTGCGGGCGAAAAGCAGGGAGGCGCTGGAACGCGGCGATAACGCCGATGCGCTTGCTTTTGCGAGAGCCGCCCTGACAAACAACAGCGTTGACCCGCTGAACTTCCGAAACGCGGTATTGTGCGCCATCGCCGCCGGGGATGTGGAGTCGGCAATCGGCTTTCTGAACGCCGGACTGCAATTCGCGCCGGGAGACGAAGGCTTATTGACGCTGAAAGAGGGATTTGCCGGGGGTGATACGTGATGAGCAAAAAAGCATTATCGTTCATCTTAACGGTCGCTTTGGCCTTGTCGTTTATACCGCTGGCGGCGGCGCCCGTTCATGCCGCTTCTGCGGGAAGCGTACCGGGCGTAAACTATGACCGGATTATGTTTACCGATACGGGTAGCGGACATCGGGTGCAGTTAAAACTCGGCGACCTTTTGTTTTACGGTGAGCTTACGGGGAGCGTCAGTTTGTCGCAAACGGAGCGGGACGACATCATCAGGCAAGTGATGCGCGAGGGCATCACAACGACCGAAAACGGCAAGGAAAAGAAGCATGACTGGATTACCTCCGCAATGCTTGAAGGGGCGCACAGCCGTATTCCTGCTGTTGAGAATACGCGGGGGTACACTTGGAGCGATGTGCAGGATGCCCTGCTCCAACTCACCGGGGTAAGCAACGTGACCGGCCTGTATGACGCGCTGATGGGCAACGCGAAGTCGTCGGCTGATGTGGCGGCGGACGTCACTGGGGCCGTAGACACAGCGAAGGACATATACGAAACGGTGCAGATATATAAAAAAGGCGGCGGCAAGCTCCTGTTGAGCGAATCGCTGAACGCCGTTCCCGACGCCGGAATCGTTTTCATGGCGGTGGATGCGATGCAGATCGCCCTGGAAATCGTTGACCGAT
>Ga0099364_10003465_pt1 | contig 24480 bp, 23 predicted proteins | sample TergutTh196P3_FD_73070 | JGI IMG/M metagenome (GOLD analysis project Ga0099364, IMG submission 73070) | Microcerotermes parvus P3 segment gut microbial communities from Pointe-Noire, Republic of the Congo - Th196 P3 | ecosystem: Host-associated > Arthropoda: Insects > Digestive system > Gut ...
AAGCCGAGGGGATCGACTCCGTTCGAAGTATCGTTTTTAACGAGAATCACGTAGCAGTCGGTTCCCTCGGGAATCCCACAATGTGTATTTATAATGACCTGATTTGTGCATCGTGGTATAGCTATTTACAAATCGTTTTACTTATGATACTATAATCGTATCGTACAGGTGGGAGTTACGCGAGAAAAGTTAATTTTTAATAGAAGTCTAATTTAGTAGATAGGGAGGTGATTGTGAACAAGCTAAAGTCTTTGTTTAAGATCATAAAACAACATATTCCCCGCAAAGTTGCAGTTATTATGATTACGGCAGCAGCGGTTATTGTGCCAACGGCAATTTTTGCCTGGGGTCCCGATCGTCCGACGTATACGATCGAGAACCCAGCGGATCATATCACCTTTAACTCGATCACAAATAACCCTAATATTGGCGATGAGCGCAACTTCGTCGGTATCCGCGAAGTTGGTTCGACCAACGTCTGGTATGACACTATGAATGTTCAACCGGGCAAAGAATACTACGTTCGTATGTATGTTCACAACAACGCAGCCAGCAGTTTGAACCTAGTTGCCACAAATGTGCGTGCACAATTTATCTTGCCGACAAATACCGCAAAGTCAATTGAAGTCAACGGTATTTTGACTGCTGACAATGCTACCCCGAACAAGATTTGGGATCAGGCAACATTCATTAGTGGCCAAGATTTTAATCTGGCTTATGTGAGTGGTTCGTTGAAATACGAGAACAATGTTTTTGGCTCGGCTGGTACGGCTTTACCAGAGAGTATCTTTACTTCAACTGGTGCACTGTTGGGCTACGACAAATTAGACGGCCGAATTCCGGGCTGCTTCCAGTACGCTGGTTACGTGACATTTATTGTCAAACCTCAATTTGCGGCGCAACCAGACATGGAAATTGCTAAAACTGTCCGCAAGAGCAACACTAAAGAGTGGAACAAAAGCGTCAAGGTCAACCCAGGTGACACAGTAGATTACCAGATCTATTTCAAGAATACCGGTCAAGTTCGCATGAATAATGTGATGGTGAAGGATACTTTACCAGCGGGTGTGACTTATGTTGCAGGTTCGACTTATGTTGTAAACTCTTCTAACCCAGGTGGGATCCAGGTTGGTGATGGTATTACGACGACCGGCATTAATATCGGCGAATATGCGCCGGGCGCTAACGCCTACATCAAATTTACCGCTAGAGTTGCGGGTAATGATAACTTGCCGGAATGTGGTTCCAACACGCTACGCAACACAGTACGTGTCGAGGGTGACTATGGTTACAAAGACGACACGGCAGATGTGACGGTCGACAAGACTTGTGTGTCCAAGAAACCTTCCTACGACCTAGGAAAGAAAGTCGACAAATCAACTGCCAAACCAGGCGAAACGATTAAATACACCTTAACATTCAAAAACACCGGCGAGATCGATCTAACAAATATTGTCATCAAAGACCAACTCCCATCTGGCATCAACTGGACCAACGTCGATATCAACGTCACCAATGGCAGCGGCATCAGCGACAAAGACAAACTGTTCACTACTGGCGTGAAGGTCGCTCAGGTCAACGTCGGCGGTACAGTGGTAATTAAAATCACTGCCAAAGTTGCCAACGATGCAGTAGAAGCCAAAGAATGTGGCGAAAACAAGAAAACCTTCGTTAATAAATCTTCGGCCGTGACCAACGAGAAACAGACTGAGGACCGGACTGATAACAACGAAGCCAGCACGGTTGTGACGGTTAACAAAGACTGTACTTACAGCTACGACCTGATCAAGACTGGCCCGAAAACGGCCAAGCCGGGCGAAACTGTGACTTACACTTTGACATTCAAGAACACCGGTAACCAGGCTTTGACCAACGTTGTCGTGAAAGACATGTTGCCTAGTGGCGTGACTTACATCGCCGGTTCGACCACTGTTGATGGCGCCAAAACCGCTGACGGTGTAACAACTAGCAACGGCCTTAACATCGGTACGGTCGCGGCAGGTAAAACCGTCGTCATCAAATTCCAGGCCAAGATGCCAGGAAAAGACGCGCTAGCCTGTGGTGACAACAAATTCGTCAACAAATCTTCCGCCGTGACCAAGGAAAAGCAGACCGAAGACCGCACGGACAACAACGAAGCCACGACCAATGTCAACAAGGACTGCCCACCGGTGAAAGAAAAGTGTAAAGTCCCGGGCAAGGAGCACCTCGACAAAGACGATCCAGCCTGCAAACCTGACGAAAAGCCGAAATGCGACATCCCAGGCAAAGAACACTTGGACAAGAACGACCCGAACTGCGTGATCGTGACCAACGTTACGCCTCCGCCGGCCGAACCGCCATCAAAGGGCTACACGCCTGAGTACATCGTGGCGACCGGTCCAGTCCAGACAATCGCTGGCATCATCGCCGCTGGTGCACTAACCTTCGGTGGAGTGGCTTATCTGCGAAGTCGCCGCGCGCTGAAGAATTCGATGCTATAATCAGCTAGAGAAGGCTAATCACTTAAACACCCTTATCCGAAACGGTAAGGGTGTTTATGTATTATTGTCATCCTGAACTTGTTTCAGGATCTTCAATGTCCTGCGCTAAATCCTTCCAATATGGGTTGTCTTTCTCAATTAAATTTATCTTCCACTGTCGATGCTAATTCTTTAATTGTTTTTCTCTTTTAATTGCCGACGCTACATTATTTGTAGTTTCATAATAGACCAACTTAGTAACGTTGTATTTGTCTGAGAATCCTTTGAATGAGTGGTTTTTGTGTTCGTAGAGTCGCCTAACTAAATCATTAGTAACGCCTATGTAAAGCGCATCATTTTCTTGGTTGGTTAAGATATAAACATAATAGTTTTTCACTTTGACATTTTAGCATAAGGAAAATAGCGCACGGTAAGATGAAGATCCTGAAACAAGTTCAGGATGACAATCATAATTTTGCATCCGCAAAATTCTATGCTATACTTTTTCCATAAGCAGAAAGGAAGGGCATGTTTAAATTAGACGACAAATTTTTGGAAGAACTGGGGCTGGCGGCGCTGCCGGCCGAGCAGAAGCAAGCATTTTTGCAGCACATTTATAGTGAACTAGAAATCCGCGTCGGCGAGCGCTTGACCGAGAACATGAGCGACGAGCTGTTGGACGAGTTCGGCAATTTCGTTGACATGAACGAGGCCGGCATGAAGAAGTGGTTTGACGAGAATCTGCCGGACTACGCCGAACGCGACGACTACAAACAGTTGCGATCAGCCAACGCTCAGGCGCCGGAAACTGCGGTCATGAGCGAATACGGCGCGATGAAGTGGTTGCAATTGAACCGGCCGGATTATCCGCAGGTCGTGGCAGCTGTTTTGGAAGAATTAAAGACCGAGATTCGCTCCAACAAAGATGCCATTTTGGGTGGCGCTATGAGTGGTGGCCAGACGGCCTCGGCTGCTCCGGCGAGCGATCAGGCGTCGGCCGATAATACTGGCTTTGTTGCTTCTACTGATGGTGGTCAGACTGCTGTACCGGACGACGAACAAGACGATCAGGCACAGGCCGAGAACCAGCAATAGTTACACGACAAAAAGGAATTATCGCCCCAGAAGAAACAGGGGCGATAGTTTTATTTTAATCCGCGCAGATAATCAGCAGTTTTCATTTTCTTACCAGATTTGGGATTGACCAACTCGACGATTTGCAAGAACGTATTTTCGGCGCAGGGAATAACATCTGGCCAGTTATCGCCAGCGAAATCGGGCAGAACTTTGGCCTTGGCGATGATTACTTCTTGACCAAGGAATTCCAGGCGCGTCTTGGGCCAGCCTGTGAACGCCCGGATACGGCGTTCGCATTCATCGGCGGTCATTATTGTTGGATCTAAATGGCCATCAGCCTTGGTCAAGAGGCGCGAATATGTCGCACGATCGGGATGCGATTGCTCACGCGGTTTGACCTGGCCGTCCATGTATAGCGGGACGTATTCGGCCAGCAACTGATTGCTAAGTTCAACTAATTTGTTCGTTAATGTCGGCGTCGTGTCGTCCGGCGCTATGGCTAGCGACTTTTGAACAATTATTTTACCAGTGTCTAGCGTTGGCTCGATCAGCATCAGACTAACGCCGGTCTTAGACTGGCCGCTGAGAATCGCAAATGTAATCGGATCGGCGCCGCGCCATTCCGGTAACAGAGAGAAATGGCTGTTGATAATACCTAGCGGAAAACCGTCGATGACCTGCTGTGAAATAATAACGCCGTAGTCGACAACTACACCGAGGCGGCTTTGGATCTCAGCTTTATTAAATAAATTGTTCAATTCGTCCGTTGTGTTAGCAAATTTGATTGGCAGGGCATGCTTTTCCGCCAGATCTTCGACTGGGGCAGAATCACGCGTATGTTTGCGATTTTTGGTAACGACGAGTTCAATATCGAAATTCTTGATCAACGACTCTAATGACGCGGCAGCAACGGGGCCGGTGCCCAAAAAAACAATCTGTAGTTTTGCCATGAGGACATTATAACATCGACGAAGCGAGCGACAAAACTTGTTTATAAGTTTTTCCGAGCAAGGAGATGTTACATTATTTTGGTAAAAATAATATAGCATGCCACCACTTTCGTATGTTGAGATATATCCAGAAATCTGTTACAGTAATAATGTTGAAATTTCAAAATAGAAGGTAGAATAATGAATTTCTCAGATCATCATATTCCAGATAGTCAGGAATTGGAACAAACCGCCGACAATTCGGGGGGGGGTCAACGTAATAGAAGTGTGCTAGAGCTAAATGATTTGGACAGTGAAGTGCACGCTGACTTATTAGAGCGTGACATAAAGGAGATCCCAGTAGATCCTGAAGGATCAATAACGACTATCACGATAAACGACGATACACCGCCACTTGCTCAAGTGCAGAGAGCCGTCCATATGCGAAGCACCGGAATGACGGATATTGCGACCGATTCACAGATTGCCGTAGTAGGTGCAGGCAATCTAGGTGATTTATGGATCAGTGTAATGAAGCGAGAATCTCCTTCGCTGAAGCAGCCGACATTCTTCTTGGCAAAGTTTCATGGTGGTAATCCCCTCGATAGTAGATATGTTAACGAGCCGGGCAATATTATTGGCCTGCTAAGCCCACACGACGGTGGCTTCTTTCCGATCGGACGGTATTTTCAGGGAGCCGATTTAGGCACGGGGGTTTCGCGCGAACAGTGCGGAATCAGATTATTGTATGACGAAAGTGGCGAACTTCAGCTATCTGTGGTTGATGGCGCTGCGCCGCCCAATCCTCATAAACCTTCGACCAGGGGTACATATATTTATGTCGGGAAAAGAGGAGTTTCGGCAGAGACAGAGGTTTATGATGATGACCAATATGATTATGGGATAGTAGAAGACTCGCTAGAGGATACCGGCCCGCGGCATGCTAAACCTACTGGGCGCCGTAAAACCATCACCGCAGAACTGAGTTTATTTGTTGAATCTTTATTGCCGCCTCGAGTTCATTAATCGTCGTTCTGCAGGATGCCTCTTTTTTCCACTTCTTCGTACGAAATCGGCACTAATTCGCCATCTTCGTTATTCAAGATCGACCATACATCCCTTTCCTTAGCAATGTGATCGACAAAGCAAATCCCGTTGGTGTGGTCGATTTCGTGTTGCAGAATGCGGGCGATGAAGGCGTTTGGACTTTTGACGCGAACTTCGCGGCCGTTGATGTCGAGGGCTTTGACGCGGACTTTGGTGTGGCGTGGCACTAGGCCGTAGATGTCTTTGACTGACAGGCATCCTTCTTGTTCGGTCTGGATTTCGCCTTCTTTCTTAACAATTTCTGGATTAATCAGCACGATGAAGTTTTTGTTGGCTTTGTCGTCGAAATCTTCGCGGATAATGACGACGCGTTCCAGTCGGTCGATCTGGACCGCAGCCAGGGCGACAGCGATTTCGTGCGGGCGGGAATCTTCCCAATCCAATGCGGCGGCTAGCATGTCGTTGATCAATTGCTGAGTTTCGGCGTTGATGGCGCGAACGCGTTTTGAACGTTCCCGCAAATGCGGGTTGGGCAGAGTGATTATGTTTTTGCGCGTGTATTTACTGGGCATGTTTCTATTTTAACATACGTGGTGTATAATACAGAGCTGACTTGACAGAAGTGCTAAAGTTTGATATTATACGCACCAAGATTGATCATAGAAACAGAAAGGAAGAAAGAATGCCAAGCCGCGACATAGGTCCGAAAAGAGAGTGGCATGCTTTGACTGATGAAGAGGATGCAAGATTTGCTGGGATTGTGGCAGTAGAGGCTGGATCATGGGGAGGCGGAAATAGAAAAATAAACAATCTGGGGCTTGGCCAAGATTTTAAGGGCGCAATGTATGAATTGAGTGAACGGGGGGGGGCAAGCGCTGATGATATAAGACGAACCCTAGGATTCGGAGCGTTGGATGGCATTCATACACCAGCAATGAAAAAAGCGATGGATCGTGAGAGGTTCAAAAGCAATCTTATGACGAGTCTTGGTATTGGAGGAAGGCATACTGGTGATGATGTTGTTGCGAGCAGAGTGCACGCAAAAGAGCGAATGGATTGGGAAAGAGAGAACGATTTAAGACAATAGCGAACTCGGATCCAGCTCAACCGTCCAATTGCGGGCGGTTTTTTGCTGTGTGACATGCGTGGCGATTTGTTTAAGGACGTCGCGGCTAGCGCAACGGATGACAATTTGCCAACGATAAATATCGCGAGCGCGTTCGTAAAAAGCTGGGGCGGGGCCGAGGATTTGAACTTGGTCGACGAATTCGGTTTGGATTTCAGAGGCGACTTTGCGTGTTGCATTGACTACGCCTCGTTCGGTTTTGTATGCGCAAGTTAGTTTCAGCAAATGTGCGAATGGTGGGAAGTGCCCGCGTTGGCGATTGGCGATTTCATACTTATAAAATTCCTTGTAATTCTGTGCGGCGCCATAGACAACGGCCGGTGCGTCGGGCTGGTAAGTTTGCACGATGACAGTTGATTGTTCGTGGCCACGGCCGACACGACCGCAAGCTTGGGCGATCAATTGAAAGGTTCTTTCGCTGGAACTAAAGTCTGGTAGCATTAACCCAGCGTCGGCCTGAACTATGCCAACCAATGCCAAGTTCGGTAAGTCCAATCCTTTGGCGATGGTTTGTGTGCCAATGATGATATCAGTTTGGCCGCTTTTTAGTTCGGCGAAAACATCCTGGACGGCTTGGCCGCGTGCGGTGTCGCCATCGAAACGACGCACAGTTTTGTCGGGAAAGAGGCGCTTAATTTCTTCTTCGATTTTCTTTGTACCGATACCTTTATGCAGAATATCGGCCGATCCACAATCCGGACATTTGGTCGGTGGTTTTTGCTTGAGATTACAGATGTGACAACGTAATTCGAACTTGTCGGCGTGCAATGTTAAGGGAAGGAAGCAGCGCGTGCACATTGCTATCCAACCACAGTTTTCGCACAAAGTCGTGCTGGCTGAACCGCGGCGATTATGAAAAAGTAGAATTTGTTTGTTGTTTTCCAGCACGTCCTGCATAGCGATCAGAAGTTGTTTTGAAAAGACTCGTGAGCGGCTGGTGAAGTTGTCGCGTTTGGTCAAATCGACGATTTTGGTGGTGGGCTTCTGGGCATTTGATCGGGCCAGTTTTTTCATTTCGACGATTGGTCGGCCGAGCTTTTCGGCAGTGAAGTAGTCGGCGATCAAAGGCGTAGCCGAGCCAAGGATTAATTTTGCCAGGGAGAAATCCGCCAATTTTGCAGAGGCGCGCAGAGCATTGTACCGAGGCGCCTTTTCTTGTTTGTATGACGGCTCGTGGCATTCGTCGATGACAATCAGACCGAGATTCCGTACTGGCATGAATAACGCAGATCGCGGGCCGATGACGACAACCGGCTTGTTTGCATTCAGGGCGGCTCCCCAGGCGGCGGCGCGTTGAGCTTCGGTTTGGGCAGAATGCGTCAAAATTACATTGTCAAAGTCAGCACGAAACTCATCGACTAATTGTGCGGTCAGCGAGATTTCCGGCACTAAAATAATCGATGATTTACCAGCGCCCAAGGCCTGTGTAGCCAGGGCTTTGTAAACGGCGGTTTTGCCGCTGCCAGTGATACCATGCAAAATGGCTGTGCCGGACTTCATTTTGGCTAGCCGGTCGATGGCGGATAGTTGGTCGGGGTTGAACACAAAATTTGTTCGGGCACTAACTCTGTAATCGCCCACCAAACCATTACCTCCGCGCCGCGCCTCAGGCCCGTCGTCACGGGCTTCGTTGCTGACACGCTCGCCGTTCTTCACGGGTCGCGCGGAAGCAAAGTTTGGTTCGCTTCTGCCCGTACGGCGCTTTTTATTCAAACCAGCTGGCAGCATGGTTTGCCAAACAGTTGATGGATGCGTGGTATAGAATTCACTTAACCAAATATGAAGTTTTAATAATGACGTCGGTAACGGAGTATCAAATAATACACGCGAAATAGATTTGGTCTCGAAGTCCGGCCTGGCGACTTTTCGTAAAACTACACCGATACGCTGGCGCTTGCCAACGGGGATTTCAACAATAGTGCCAGCAGGCAAATTTTCTTCAGAAGCGTAGGTCAAGGATAGGAAGTCCTTGCCAACGATACTGGTGGGCGAAATCTCGTAGAAGACCATAACTACATTATATATGAATGCGCCAAAATCGTGACAACTATGATAGAATGTGCTTATGTATTTCGAATCACGCGCGGTGGCCGGTGCCAAATTGGCTGCCGAATTAATTGACAAATATCGCTGGTTGGACTCGGCGGTGCTGGCCTTGGACAAGGGTGGCGTGGCGGTCGGTTATCAGATAGCGGTTTATTTGCACGCGACTTTGCAGCAGCTACTGACTGAAACGATTCATATCAACGACGAATCGATCGATTACGCAACGGTAATGCAGGGCGGCGTGGTGGCAAAAAACCCTGAATTGACCGAGGCTCAAAGCCAATATTATTACGGTGAATACGCCGGCCAGCTGGACGACGAAATTCGTCAGGCTAGCAGTCGAATCAATCGTATGCTGGGCGATGGTGGTGAGGTCCGGCCAGAAATTCTGCGTGGCCGGAACGTGATTTTGGTCGCGGACGCGCTGAATTCAGGGACGATGCTAGAGGCGGCGGTTGAATGGATGAAGCCGCTACGAACTGCGAGATTGATCCTGGCCTGTCCGGTTATCAGCGTGCCGGCGCTGGACCGAGCGCACATTTTGGTTGACGAACTGCACATCTTGGGCGTAACAGCGAACTTTATTTCAACTGATCATTACTTTGACAATAATGATGTGCCGGACGAGAAGATGGCCCAGCGGATGATTGATGCGACGATCTTGGGTTGGAAATAATAAATGGAACGCTCGCGCTTTGGCCTTTCACGGGGCACTTCTGGTAACGTCAGTTGCGATGTCCGGAACTATAAATGCGTTTCAAAAAAGCTTGCTTTGCCGGAACGGTCCTGCTATAATTCTTACAACACTTGATCGCGCGGTAAGTTGGCGCGGACGTAAGGAAGGGAGTTTCACAAAGATGCTTGACGTTTTCATCACTTCGCGAGTTCGTCGAAAGATTGTCGTAGTTTATGCAAAATATCCAGATTTCAAAACTCACGTTCGGGGACTGGCGAAATTGATCAAAGAAGACCCAGGCAACATTCAGCGTGAACTGAAGCGCCTGGAAAAAAGCGGCTTCTTGTTGACCGAGAAACAGGGCAACGCCAAGATTTATCTGACAAACAAATCGTTCCCGATCTTCAAAGAATTGCAGGCGATTGTTATCAAATCGCAGCAGCTAGAGAAAAAAGGACGAGAAGCCTAAGCCCCGATTTGTGCTAAACTGGTTAAGTGAAAAAATCTGAAACTGGAGTAAAAATCTCGTCGATCGTTGCGACGATTCTTAAACAACGTGGCTTTAAGGCTGCGACCGAGCAGCAGGATTTCCTTAATCCTTCTTATGACAGATCCAAACACGACCCGTTCCTAATGTGGGGTATGCGCGAGGCGGTCAATAGAATCATCGCAGCGAAAGAGAACAGCGAGAAAATCACGATTTACGGCGACTACGACATCGATGGCATGACTGCGACGGTGATATTGTGGGAATCGCTGAAAAAGTTCGGGTTGGAAGTTAAAACTTACACACCAGATCGTTTTACCGAAGGCTACGGTCTGAATGTGACGGCTGTCGAACAAATCGCAAAAGACGGCACAAAATTGATCATCACGGTCGACAACGGCACGCTGTCGTTTGACGAAATTGCTCGGGCAAAAGAACTGGGTGTCGATGTGATCGTAACTGATCATCATTCGCCGCACGATGAGTTGCCGGATGCGGTGGCGATTTTGAATCCGAAAATTGCAGTGTCGCGGCAACCCGATGCTTACGACGAAAAATTCTTGTTAAAAAATAATCAGAAGCCCGTAATCGCAGTCGATATCGACGATGTCCTAAGCGACACAGCGAATTGGTTTATTGCAGAAAGCAAGCAGCGCTGGAACTGCGATCTAACGATCGACGAATACTCGGAAGGCTGGGGCGAGGTTTGGAAAGTCGATAGAGACGAATGGCGCCGGCGCTATCTGGAATTTGTTGGCGATGAAGAATATCTTAAGAAAATCAAACCAATTGATTTGAAAAGTTCACTGGCGGTTTTGCGCGAGCTGAAGAAAAACCACAAGTTGGTGATTTTGTCCTCGCGACCCCAGGAAGTTCATGACCAGACTCGCAAGTGGATTAAAAAATATTACAACGGGATTTTTGAGGAAATTATTTTTGTTGATTTTTGGAATGAAACAGGCTGGAACAGAAGCGGTGCTTTGAAAACCAAGGCCGAAATTTGTGTGAAAATTGGTGCTGACTTTCTGATTGATGATCAGCCGAAGCATGTTAATTCGTTGGAAAAATGTGCGACCAAAGGGATTTTGTTTGGCGATTATCCTTGGCAAAAAGTGGAAATTTCGCCAGTCGCTGAGAACGTAAGAAATTGGCATGAAATTAAAGAATATTTTTCCAAGGAATCTTCACGAAAAGAATCGTATCCTTTTGCCGATTTGTGCGGTGCCGGCGTAGCGTTTAAGCTGGTGCAGGCGCTGCAGAGGGAACTTGACGGTTTGCCTGATGGTAATGAAAAATGGCTGCTCGATCTGGTTGCGCTCGGCACGGTTTGCGATGTTGTCGGTCTGGTCAACGAAAATCGCGCCAACGTCAAATGGGGCTTGGAAGTTCTGAAAAAAACGCGTCGGCCGGGTTTGCGAGCATTGTTGGCAACAGCCAATGTTGAGCCGAAAAACATCAACGCGCGAACTTTGGGATTTGTGATTGGTCCGCGACTAAACGCGGCTGGTCGATTGGAAACGGCTGAAATGGCACTAGAGCTTCTCAAGCTTTACGACACACCAGATGACCCAGAGCAGCAGGACAGAACCAACGCGCGGGCGCTGGAATTGGCGCAAAAACTGGATGACTTGAACAAAGAACGCCGCAAAGTTCAGGACGAAATCTTCATAGAGGCCTGCACACAAATCGTTGAAACAGACAATGTGGCGATCGCGGCCGGTGACGATTGGCACGAAGGCGTCATCGGCATCGTGGCAGCGAAAATTCTTGAGAAATTCGAAAAGCCAACCTTTGTGTTGTCGTGTGGTGCGGAATTTGCGAAGGGCAGCGGTCGAAGTTTCGGCGAATTTTCCTGCGCGGCGGCGATTCACTATACCGACACGATTATCGAAAAGGGCGGCGGGCACTTGGCGGCGGGCGGGTTGACGGTGCGGACTGAACGGGTGACAGAGTGGAAGACGGCGATTCAGACTTTTTATAAATTTTTGGATTTGAAAAATCAAAAAGAATTTTTGTATCCGGCGTCCGACCTAACTCTAATGACTTTCTCGGATTTGACTATGGGACTGCTGGACGAGATAGAAATGTTAGAGCCGTTTGGGCAGGCCAACCAAGCGCCAGTTTTTGAGTTTGTTAACGTTGTGATTTTGACACGAAGAACCATGGGCAAGAATAACGAGCATGTGAAATACACTTTTGCCGACAATGACGGCCGGAAATTTACGGCGGTAGCGTTCGGTGCGGCGGAAAAATTTACTTTGACGCCGTATGATTCAGAAGGGCAGGTACAGCACGCGACAATACTGGTCGAACTGATGGCGAATGAGTGGAACGGACGAACAACAATTGAGGGGCGTCTAATAAAGTTAAGCGCTACATCTTGACAATCCACAAAAGATTTGCCATACTTAACACAGTTCTTAAATAACAAACACCGAAGGAAAATATGCCTCAAACCGTCATCATAATCTGTTTCGTACTTGGCGTAATTTTGCATACATACAGTTATGTACAGAGATTTCAAGGATTGCATAGGCGCACATACGAAATGAACCCAGTGACACCACTGGGGTGGTTTATTACCAGTTTGCTGTTTTTGCTTTTTCTGGCGACGACGGAAAACTGGTGGCTGTTTAGCGCTGGTGCTCTGGGTATGGTCTACATCGCGATCTTTTTCGTGTGGAGCATCAAGGTGATGCGCGAGGACAAACGTCGGCGTTGGAAAATCCAACCAATTGATTACGTGTGTTTTAGCCTGTCGTTACTGGCGGCGGGGCTGTTTTTTTTGACTGGCAATGCTGCGCTCGGTGCGATGATTGCCTTTATCAGCAGCATTTTAGTTGAAGTGCCGCAACTGCGCAAGGATTTCGTGGCACCGCGGACTGATAATATGCGTTATTATCTGGTGCCGGCGCTGCGCTATTTCGTTTTGACGGGCACACTGATACATATTGATTTTGTGGGTTTGGCGGGGTCGCTGTTTTGGGGAGTATTTCTGGTTGCAGAGGCGGCCTGGGTGGCATATTGCCAGTCGCGCGTGCGAGTGCGGGCGGTGAAACGGGCTATGGCGCCTGTGGCAGTTGCGGTGCGGGTGGATGATTAATATTAAAGCTGTCGTTGAGATCGTGAAGTGTTGCGGCCGCTTGACAATATGACATAAATTCGATATAATAAATGAATTATGAGTATGATTGAAAGCACTGGCGATATTCCTGATTACGGAACGCCGGAAAAGCCAAAGCCGTCATGGGACGGTTTCATAAGCTTTCCAAAAGTTTCTTCAAGCGACCCAGACGCTGCAATCCTACAAGGGTCGCAATTGTGGCCGCAAGATAATGTAGGAGATGGCGGGACAGCGGGTCTTGTAAGGATAGCTCGTGCAGAAACTCCAGTGGTTGTCGATGCGGGGGGGGGCATGCTTACAAGACGATTACGGCAACTATCTATCGCATCGTATGCCGTTCTCGGGTCTGGTTTCGTGGCCTTGTCGACATACGAACTGTTTGGTGATGGCGCGCAAAAATTGCACGGAAACCTCTATGCCACTAGTTTGGCATTGTTAGGTTTAGGTCTGCTTATGCGCGCGTTTTCTCGTGGTGTTGGCGGTAGAGCCCCTAGAAAAGCAGGTAAAGTGCAAAAGGTCGAAGAAGTAAAACCGATTTCTGTCAAACCGGCTGATGTGGTCGAGATCGATGACAGACAGATAATTTAAGAAACAACTTGCAAAAGATCCAGATATCTGCTAAACTATTCCGAGTATGATTAGTGTTAAGAGAAAAGACGGCAAAGAAGCCAACGAGAATTTGCTGCGGCGATTCAATCGACGCGTGCTGCAGAGCGGTGTTTTGGCCAAAGCCAAAGCCTCGCAGCGGTTCAGCAAACCTCAGAGCAAGCGCGACCGCCGCAAGTCGGCCATCGTGCGCGACCGCCGCAAAGCCGAAAAGGGTTTGCAGATGCGGTTGGGTCTGGTCAAGTCGAAATAAGCAGTTTTTGACTGTGAAATCCGTCGCCAAGTGCGGCGGGTTTTAGTTTTCTATGTAGGGATTTTTCAACAGTGAGGCGATAGTTTCAGGTGTCCAAATCATCTCGATGTGATTGAGCGAATGCAGAATTTGTTCGCCTGATGGTGTCAAATCATTAGCTATCGCTGCCTGTTTTAGGTCTTCATGAACTCCAGTTCTGACCAGAGATAGCGCGAGTGCTTGCGATTTTGCCATCAAATTATCATGATCATCGACTGTGGTGAATTTGGGTTCGAGTTCAATCTTTTGGAAATGTTGCACCGCGATTTCGAGATTTGTTTTTGTCCCGAAATCCTGTGCCATGAACACACGACCGACAGAATTCATCAGGCAATGGGCGATAATTAACTGTGATTTATCGGCTCGTTGCTTGGCCGCGTTTAGACTACTTGTCATTACGCTGTCGTGTAGAATGCCGATTTGGTCCTCGCGTAATATAGGCAAACTTTCCGTGGTATGGGCCGAGATTGCAAAATGGATAATAGGGCAGTTTTCTAAAACTTCACTAATGTCTGTGGCAAAATGTATTTTGGCGCCAGTGGCTTTCACGGGTCTTTTTAGCATATTTTTTTCGATCTGATTGAGATTTCTACGAGAGGGGTTTTCTTCGTAAACCATTACTGCTTGACCCGAGCTTATAATCTGACCAGCCAAACGTGAACCCAGTTCGCCAAATCCTACGATACCAATAAAATCTTTCATATCTTTTCTCCTTAAAATTTAAAAACCGACTTCGTGATTGAAGCCGTTGATTCCGGGCTGTTTCGTCGAGCGTTTTGCTCGGGCTTCAATCGATTCTGAATACAGCCTCGGTATAGGGCGGGGCGTAATAATATGTGTTCAGTTGATCGCGTGCCATTGTAACGAAGATTGTATCACGGCAGTTGGCGCGGCGCAAGAATTAAACAGTTGTGTTAAAATATCCATGATAACACGCAAGAAAAGGAGAAATATGAGTTTAATTGATCAGATCAACGCGGATTTGAAAGCCTCTATGTTGGCGCGCGACGAGTTTAAGACGACAACCTTACGCGGATTGAAATCGGCGATTTTGTACGAAGAGGTTGCAAAAGGCAAAAGGGATGAAGGCCTGAACGAAGAAGAAATCCTAGCGGTTGCCGCCAAGCAAGTCAAACAGCGCGACGACGCGATCGCAATGTATGTCAGCGCTGGCGACAAAGAACGCGAACAAAAAGAAGCGGCCGAGCGCGAAATTTTGGCGGTGTACTTGCCGAAACCTTTGACCGACGACGAACTGCACGAAATCGTCGAACGGGTTATCGCAACGGGCGGCTTTGGCATCAAAGACATGGGTCGGGCAATTGGCGACGTAAAGAAGGAAGTCGGGGCGGCGGCTGATGGCGGGCGGATCGCGGTTATGGTGAAGGAACAATTGTCATCCCGGGCTTGATCCGGGATCCAGACCGAAAGTTGTTTGACTTTTCTTGCCCCTTATGCTAAGATAAGATCGTGAAAGTCAAAACAAAAAGTCAAAAAGCAGAGAAACTAGAACCGAGCGTCAGTACCAAAAAACGCAAAATTTTCATCAGTCGCAAAGGCGAAACGATCTTGCAAACCATGACGCGTAAATTCAAATTCCGAACCAAACATTATCCTATTGGCGAATTCGTAACCTCGATCGATGGGCAGCCGGCCGGCCGCGGACGTTTTTGGGAATTGAAAATAAGTGGCAAACAGAGTCGACTTGGCGCAGGCCGGGCGAAGCCAGGCGCTGGTCATCGGGTTGAGTGGGATGTTGAGAAGATTGATCGATAAATGTCTTTGAAAGAACTGCGACGTTCTTGTCTCTATTAAAAGCTCGTGCTTGACAAGGGGTCGTGGGGGGGGGTAGTATTAACTGATAGTTATGAGATTATCAAAAGGAGGCGTTTATGTCAGTAGGTGAGGGTGATGGAAGCTATCCGGGATTATACGATCGACGGGCAAGAGTGGCTGGATTTGGGTTCCCAGAATCATTTTTGGATAGACAAGGGGAGCGGCATGATATTCATATAGTTCGCGGACCTACTTTTTTCGCTCGATGATCAATCAAGGGTCGTGGCAGCATTAGGGAATCCGAACCGCGAGTTGACGGATGAGAGAGTATGCGTTGCCACTTTAGTAAAAAAAATGGGTGGGGAAATGAGTCCAAGTGGCTTTATTGAAAAAATGCATGGAATGACCCCGCTAGAAGCATGGCAAGATGCCATAGAGAGAAGTCGTCGTCTTCAGGATATGGCAGATAGTGGTGAAATTTCTATGCCGGGGTGGGGCCCCAACTACGGTATATTACTTGGTCACACCGCATTAATGCCTGTCTCTCAATTTAATGATTACCGGTCTGATCTAGTGATATCGCCAGGAGTCGGCGCGCAGGATTTGTGGGTGCCAGGGGGAACTCTCGTAGAACCTGGTGCAGTATTATCTGCTCGGGGCGTAGAAGACGCGTGGCAATGGTAGTATTTTGCATTTGTTACTGATCTCTGCTAAAATACCCTAGTTATGTTAATCTTCTTTGGTCCGGTTGGCGCCGGCAAATCAACCCAAGGTCAGATGCTGGCCGAACGCCACGGTTGGCTGTGGCTCAGTACCGGCCAGATGTTTCGCGATTCTAATGACCCGGAAGTTATAGCAACTTTGGATCGCGGCCAGCTGATCACCGACGACGTCACTAACCAGGTTGTCGCGGCTAAGCTTGTCGAAGTCAGTCACTGCGGCGAAAAAGGCGGGCTAATTCTGGACGGTTATCCACGCAATTTAATGCAGGCAGAATTTCTCGTCAAGCATGAAACTGAACGTTGTGGGGACAACAACATCAACCTAGCTATAAATATCGCGGTAACAAAAGAAGAAACCTTGAAGCGTTTAATGCTGCGCGCCCGAACCGACGACACTGTCGAAGCGATCGAGAATCGACTGGAAATTTACCATTCTATGACTAATCCTGTGTTGAAATATCTGGCTGATAAGGGCGTGACGGTGGTACATATTGACGGCAGCGGTACAGTTGATGAAATTCACGGGCGGATCGAAGCGGCGCTGGCGGCGCACGGTGTGGTGTAAACTCCTTGTCATCCTGAACTTGTTTCAGGATCCAATCAATTGTTATTAGATTCTGGGACCAGCCCAGAATGACAATCGCAGTAATGTGCTAAAATACTTACTATGAGTATAGTCAAAGAACAGAACTTTTCTAAAGACGAAGTTCGGCATCTGCGCGAAGCCGGACAAATCCTAGCAGGCCTGTTCGCTGATTTAAAAAAGCAAGTCCATGTTGGTGTTACAGGCAAAGAGTTCGATACGTGGGTAGCGCGAGAAATCAAAGCCCGTGGCGCGCACGCGACCTACCTCGACCCGGAAGTCAATTTCCCGGGCGTGATTTGTATCAGCCCAAACGACGTGGTGGTACACGGCGTGCCGAAAGACGAGCCGTTCGGAAAGGGCGACGTGGTCGGCTTTGACCTGGTGATCGACGTCGGCGGCATGAAGGCTGACAGTGCCTTTACGATGATAGTCGGCGAGGAACCTACAGGCGCGAAAAAACTTTTACTGAACGCGACGGAACGAAGTTTGTACGCCGGCATCGACGCGATCAAAGGTGCAACGAAACTAGGCGACATCGGCGCGGCAATTGAGGCGGTTCTGGACAAAGCGCGTTTGGGGATTGTCCGTCAGTTAGTCGGTCATGGCGTCGGCCGCAGCATGCACGAAACACCAGATATACCGAATTACGGACGACGTGGCAGTGGCGCGCTGGTGCCGGTCGGCAATGCGATTGCGATCGAACCAATGGCGACCTTGGGCGGTTGGAAGATTGTCCAGGATGATCCAGATGGCTGGTCGATTCGGACGCGCGACGGCAGTTTGGCGGCGCATTTTGAGCATACAGTTTTGATTACGGAAAACGGCGCAGAGATTATTACAAAGTAGTTGACCAGAACATTTTCCAACATCACACGAACAGGCTGCCAAAACAGTGGCGTAATTCTGTTTAATTTTTCTCTGTCGCAGTACGCGGAGAACAAGCTCGCGATACTTCGAACAGATGAAAGAATTAAACAGAATTACCCAGTTTCGTCAGAGCATTCGCTTAGATGTTAGAAAATGTTCTTCGCTTTTACGACAAATCCAACTCATCCAAATTTTTGAGTTGCCGTTTCCACAGCCGCGCATAAACACCATTCTTCTTCATCAATTCATCATGTGTACCGTCCTCGGCCAGGCGACCTTTTTCGATGACGATAATGCGGTCCATTTCCGACAGGGTGCTAAGGCGGTGGGCGATGACGATGGCGGTTTTGCCACGCAGAATTTCAGCAAAGGAGCTTTTGATGATTTGTTCGCTGTCGCTGTCGAGCGCCGACGTGGCTTCGTCCAAAACCATAATCGGCGCGTCCTGCAACACGGCGCGGGCAATGGCAATGCGCTGCTTCTGACCGCCGGACAATTTGACGCCACGTTCGCCGACGACGCTGTTTTCTCCGTCAGGCAGCCCAGATACGAAATTGGTGGCGTGGGCGACGCGCAAGGCCCGATCGATTTTTTCTTGGCTGGCGTCGGGGTCGGACAGAATTACGTTATCACGAATTGAGCTGTGGAAGAGCAGTGGTTCTTGCGGAACATAGGCGATTTTCTTTCTAAGGTCAGATTGGCGGACATTGCGGATGTTGATACCGTCGATTAGAACTTGGCCGCTATCGACGTCGTTGAAACGTAGAAGGAGTTTAGCTAGCGTGCTTTTGCCGGCGCCGCTGAGGCCGACGATGCCGATTTTTTGACCAGCAGGGATTGTTAATGAGAAATTGTGAAAGACGGGCGTGGGTTTTTTACTTTTCTTCTTAATAGATTCATCTTTTGACTCGCCAGATTCTAGATCAGGTCCGGAGTGATGCGCGGTGTTATACGAAAACGACACGTCCTTAAACTCAATTTTGCCGTGGACTTTGTCGAACGCGACGGGCTTGACCGGGTCCTTAACCGAATTCTCGCGGTTCAAAATGTCAAAGGCTGGCACGATCTTGTCGATGAAATCGTCGTGGGCGTCAATGTCATCTGACAGGGCATAAATGCCGGTCATAATCGTCGTGGCGTAGGTGACGACCAGCACAGCGGCCGTGATGTCGATATAGCCGTCGGCCATGCGGTGGACAGTCAGTACAAATAGGACCACGAAAGTTATAACGACTATGAATTCGCGTGTGGCGATGAGTTTGGCTTGCGCGACCATGCGATCCCAGTAAGTTTTGTTTTCGCGGATGGAATCGCGTTTGACCTTTTCAACGCTGGCTTTTTCCTGAGCAGCTGATTTGACGGCCAGAATGTTTGAAATTATGTCGGATATACGACCAGAAGTCTTTTTGTATGCTTCGCGAAATCGGGTACGATGTTTATTAACGACCTGCGAGGCACCAATCATATAAACTGCCAGAATTAAACTAAGGGCAAAGGCAACTAAACCCAGCAGCGGGTCGAGCCAAGCGATGATAATTAGTGGGAAGAAAATGCTCAAAATTGTGTTCATGTAACGGTCGCGGATAGCTTTAACAAGTTGCGTAGTGCTATCGGCATAATGACGCGTTGCTGCTGTCAGATAGCCGGACAGATTAGAGTTAAAGTATTCAATGTCGGTCGATACGAGTTTGTTAAAGTAGCTGCTGATAATTTTTATATACGTGGGATTTTCGCCGTGCAGGCCGATATATTTGATCAGCGGATTGGCAATGCCCAGGGTAAAGGAAAAAGCCACGAAAATTGCTACTGCGCGGTAAGCGCCGTCGTAGTCTCCTTTTGATAAGCTGGCGATAATTAGGCTGGTGGCGACTGGTAAACCAATCAATTTGCAGATTCGCCCAACCAGTTGCAGTAGAAAGGAAAATCGCACTGGCCACGACTGGCCGTAGGTTTGCCAGAGGTGCTTGTAGACTATTTTGTATGAATTGAAACTCCGGAACATTGCTACATTGTAACTCGGGCGGGGGGGGGTTGGTCAAGGGCTGTTGTGTCATTCGCCGACTTGATCGGCGAATCCAGTAATTGCGATTGTCATCCTGAATTCATTTCAGGATCTTAAGTACTCTTGTTTCGACCGCAGCGCCACCAACGAACTTCCCGCGCCGCCCGTCGGGCCCCCGCCCACGGGCCTCCGTGCTGACACTTTCCCCGTCGGAAAGAGTCGCGCGGGAAGTTGTTGCTGGTGCGCTCGCTTCACTTATCCTTGGTCCCTTTGCAAACCTTAACCATCTTATGCTATAATTACAACATCATGAACGAAAGCAAATACGCAGTCGGTTTAGACATCGGTACAGACATGGTTAAGGTTGTCGTCGGGCACACGGCCGGCCGCGGTTCGGCGGCGGGCGAGGGCAGTGTAACAGCGGCCAATCCAAATCAAGTAACGGTTATAGGCGTCGGCACGCACGAGAACGGCGGCATGAGAAAAGGCACGGTGGTGAACTTGGACAAAACCGCCGAAGCTGTCGACCGCGCATTAGAGGCGGCCGAACGGATGAGCGGCTACCAGATTGATCGCGCCGCGGTGTCGATCAATGGCTCGCACATCGTCGGTTTTAGTTCGCGCGGTGTGATCGCTGTCGGTGCTGGTAGCCAAACCATCGGCCATGAAGAATTAACCCGGGTGGAAGAAGCAGCGACAGTGGTGCAACTGCCGGCCAACCGCGAAATTTTGGACGTCACACCGCGGTCTTACAAATTGGACGCGCAGGATAACATTCGCGATCCTTTTGGAATGACAGGGGTAAGGTTGGAAGTCGATGCGTACATGATTACCGCTCTTGCGCCTCATCTGAAGAATGTCGAGAAAGTTTTGGACATGACCGAATTGCCGCCGTCGCGAATTGTCGTGTCGGGCTTGGCGGCGGCGCGGGTTGGTCTGAACGAGCAACAACGCGAAAATGGCGTAGTGCTGATCGACATTGGTGGCACGACAACCAATGTTGATGTCTACGAAGAAGGCGATATTGTCCACGCGGCCGTTTTGCCGGTCGGGTCGAACAACATCACGAACGATCTGGCGATCGGGCTGAAAACTGATCTGAACATCGCCGAGAAAGTTAAGATTGAACACGCCGTAGCCGCGCCAGAATTACGTCGTGGTTCGTCCGCGACGGTTTCTGTTAAAGTCGGCGGCCGCGAATTGTCGTTCGATTCAGCGATCGTCGATGAAGTCGTCGAAGCGCGTCTGGCCGAAATCTTTGAATTGGTGAATAAGGAACTTAAGAAGGTTAAGAAACAGGCCAATTTGCCCGGCGGAGCAGTCTTGACTGGTGGCGGCGCCAAACTACGTGGCATTGCCGACTACGCGCGCGAAGTCCTGGGCATGAATGCGATGGTGGCGAAAATAGACGGCTTTGACGGCATGAAAGAGCAGGTGTCTGACCCGTCGTTTGCGGCGGCACTGGGGCTGATGATGATAGATTTGGATCTAGCCGGATCAGGCGGAAGCCATAAGAAAAAACGCGGCAGTTTATTCGCTAATGCTGGCGCAGGTTTTAGTAAATTGTTCGCGGGCCCCAAGAAGAAATAAGACCTCGGCGCTCCTTGCAAATGATCATTCACCGTGCTAGAATCACATACGTGAATTCTCATCAAACTAAAAACACTCTAGGCCTCTTGCTTCTTAGTCAGCGGCTGTGTTGCAGTTTGATGGGAGCCCGCGCCTAGCGCAGAACACAGCCGAAAGCAAAGCGACTTTCATCGAAGTCGTTTTTTCAATAATTAAAATTAAGGCGCAACAAACCGGAGGAAAAGTGGACGATTATAATATTAAACTACTGCGAGAACTGGCCAATATTCAATCGCCAACCAATGATCGTGCGAAAGCGCATCGTGCGTTGGACGTTGCATTGGCGGCATTTGACGATACTTTTACAAAGGAAATTTTTACAAGCAACGACGTGCGCACGGCTTTAGTTTGTCCGTGGGGCAAAAACAGTAACAGGCCAAAGAAATTCCGTGTGCTGTTTACCGCACATCTTGACACGGTGACGTCGGAAAGTTACAAAATCACCGAACGTGCTGGCAATATGATCGGCGTCGGCACATTGGACATGAAGGCTGGTGCGGCGGTCATGATAAACGTTTTCAAAGATTTGGCGCACCAAGTGGATTATCCGATTGGCCTGCAGTTTACGACCGATGAAGAATCAGGCGGATTCAATGGTGCCAAGTACCAGGTTGATCAAGGCGTTCGAGCTGATTTCGTGTTGAGCGGCGAACCGACAGATCTGGAGATTGTTCATCGGACTAAGAATATCATCTGGTGTGAAGTAACAGTGCACGGCACGGCTGCGCACGCCGCATATCCTTGGCGCGGCGACAACGCGATGTGGAAATTGATTGATTACCTGGAAAAGTTGAAGTCGGAATTTGACGAAATTGATATCGATCCGGAACGAGCAGGCAAGGATGGTTTTGGCGCTGACGGTGAAGCCTGGCAGAGTACGCTAAATCTAGCTAAAATTTCAACGACCAACGAAGCCCTGAACGGAATTCCCGACATGGCAAAAGCCAGCATGGATATTCGATACGTCGCCGATGATGCGACAAAAATGATGCCTCGGCTGAAGAAACATTTAACTAAGGATATGGAGCTGGAAATCTTATACGATAGCCCTGGGGTGAATGTTGATCCGAGCAATGAAATATTACAGAATTTGGCGTCCGTAGTCAGCGAAATATCGGGCGAAAAGGCAGTTTTGCGCGGAGCGAATGGTACGTCTGACGCGCGATTTTTTGCACCTACGGGCGCGGCAGCCATCGAATTTGGTCCAGTTGGCGGTAATATCGGCGCCAAAAATGAATACGTTGAGTTAAAAAGTTTGGATGTTTACGAACAAATATTACGAGAATTCTTGGTCAAGGTTAACAAGAAATAAAATAATTTGTTCAATGCTAACAGATGATAACAATATGACCCTTGGAAATCTTTGTCAAATATCCGACTATGAGATCGATGTACAAATTCTTTCAAAACAAAATTTGTTCAGAGGATGATTGACATAAACCGCTTGCTTTTTGAAAAAGTTCTGTGGTATAATTTTGGTATTCAAACAAGGAGGAACCATGCCAGAAGTTAAACCAGCAGACATTCAGGCTTCGGCCGTCATAATCGTCGTAGGAGTCGGCGGTGCAGGCGGTGCAGCAGTCAACCGTATGAAGGACGCTGGCATTAAAGGCGTGAAATTTATCGCTATCAACACCGATGCACAGGCGTTACATAACTCAGCGGCGGACGAAAAAATCCACATCGGTCGTAATACCACGCGGGGCTTGGGTGCGGGGGCTGATCCGGCGATCGGCGAAACAGCCGCCCGTGAAAGCATCGACGAGATCAAGAAGGCGCTCGAGGGCGCCGACATGGCGTTCGTAACCTTTGGTGCCGGTGGTGGCACGGGGACAGGCGCTGCACCAGTAGTGGCAGAATTGGCGCGCAGCTTGGGGATTTTGACCATCGGTGTAGCCACACGGCCGTTTAGTTTCGAAGGCGACAAGCGACGCCGTAACGCTGAACTTGGCATCAGCAACATGACGCACAATGTTGATACTTTGATCACGATTCCTAACGACCGACTGTTGCAGACTATTGATCGCCGAACGCCTCTGTTGGAAACGTTCAAGATTGCAGACGATGTATTGAGACAGGGCGTGCAGGGAATTTCCGAACTGATCACCGAACACGGGCTGATCAATCTTGACTTCGCCGATGTTCGAGCGATTATGTCGAATGCCGGTTCGGCGCTGATGGGCATCGGTCGGGCCAGCGGTGATGACCGCGCGACCAAGGCGGCGCAACAAGCTATCGAGTCGCCGCTGATCGAGGTCAGTATCGACGGTGCGCGCGGCGTGCTGTTCAACGTGACCGGTGGTTACGACATGTCGATGTCTGAGATTCAAGAAGCGGCCGAACTCATCACATCGGCAGTGGCGCCCGATGCCAACATTATATTTGGTGCGACATTGCGGCCCGAGATGGAGGACGAGTTGATTGTCACAGTGGTGGCGACTGGTTTCGACGCAGCATACTTTACTAATGATAATTCAAATAGTGGGCCCAACAAGTTTGAGAATTCTTCCGACGAATCTGAAAAGACCAAAGTCGAAACACCCGACGTGGTGACCGCAGCGACCAGAGACCTGGATCTGGACAAGATCGACGTCGACAGCGAAGTCACTCCGCCGCCGCCATCGCCAGCCGAGGATTTCACCAGTAACGAAGAACCGGAAACTGCTTGGCACAGCGCAGCGCCACCAACACCTTTTGGCGGGGGGGCAGATGACGACGATGACGAAAAAGCAGACGAGCCGACCTCGCCATTTGGCGATGCCACAACGGGCGAATCGCACGACGATGACAAGTACGACACGCCATCGTTCTTGCGCAGGAAATTTGGCAAGAAAAATCGCGGGTAGGGGATAATCGAACAAATAATTTGTTCAGGTAGATAAGGGGGAAAACGAAGTGCACTGTCCAAAATGTGGCCACGACAACAGCAAAGTCATCGAATCGCGCGATACGGGTGATGCAGTGCGCCGCCGCCGCGAATGCCTGGACTGTGGTAATCGTTATACAACATACGAGCGAATCGAGCG
>Ga0099364_10003466_pt1 | contig 24479 bp, 26 predicted proteins | sample TergutTh196P3_FD_73070 | JGI IMG/M metagenome (GOLD analysis project Ga0099364, IMG submission 73070) | Microcerotermes parvus P3 segment gut microbial communities from Pointe-Noire, Republic of the Congo - Th196 P3 | ecosystem: Host-associated > Arthropoda: Insects > Digestive system > Gut ...
CAGCCGACAACGCGTCGATAACAATAGATTTACCGGTACCTGTTTCCCCCGTAAGCACGTTTAAACCCGGCGCAAACTCAATATCCGCCTTTTCAATAACTGCAATATTCTCAATATGAAGCAACTTTAGCATATAGCATACCCTGGCTCCCGGCCCCTAATCCCTGATCCCTAGTCCCCAGTCCCTAATCCCTACCTCAGCATATCCTCGATCTCATGACAGAACCGTTCGGCGGCGGCGACGTCCGACATGGCAAGAAATCCTGTATCATCGCCCGCTATCGAACCTATAAGACTCTTTATGCCCATAGAGTCGATCGCGCTGCACGCCGCAGGGGCGAGTCCCGGAAGCGTCTTTATCACAACAATGTTCTGGGCGTTTGAATAAGAAGTAACACTCTCTTTGAAGATCGCTTTTAGGCGGGTTGAATGATTATGTTCTTCCGGTTTGCTGCTCACTGCGTATCTGTAGACGCCTCTCGGCGTTAATTCTTTGAGCAGATGAAGCGCCTTGATGTCTCTGGATACAGTAGCCTGAGTGCTTTCGATACCGACTTTGGTGAGCTCTTCGATCAACTGATTCTGCGTCTCGATGTCTGTAGATGCAATGATTTGCATAATGGCGTTTTGGCGGTTCTTTTTCATGGTTTCTCCCCCAATTTCTCGCTAACTTTTTGATAGAAACTCCTGGTTGACAGACGCACAAGACATGTATATTTTTTTGATTTGCGTACGTTTACTATGTCACCGCTTTGAATGCTTATGTGCTCGCAGCCATCAACCGACATGTAAACCGGATTGAGCTTCTTAAAGCCGATCTCAACCGATACCTGCCTGTCTGAAACGAGCACGAATGGTTTTGCTTCAAGAATGTGTGCGCAAATAGGCGTTACTATTATATTCTGAGCCGAAGGCTCTACAATCGGACCGCCGGCCGCCATTGAGTATGCCGTCGAACCGGTCGGCGTTGCAATAACAGCTCCGTCGCCGGAAAAATGGGATATCTTCTGTCCGTCTCCGGACAACGTCAGGTTGATGATCTTGTTATTTCCCCTGATAACAACGTCATTAAGCGCAAAGTCACGGCAAATAATCTCATCCCCGCGAAGAATGTTAACATCCAACATCATTCTGCGCTCTATCTGATAGCTGCCTGCCGCCAAAGCGCCTATCATATCGACATCATCCGTCTCCAGCTCCGCCATAAAACCCTTGCTGCCCATATTGACGCCGAGTACAGGCACGCCCCTGTCCGCCGCAGCCCGCGCCGCGTGCAGGATAGTACCGTCGCCGCCGAAAGTGATGATCATTTCCGCCGAATCAATAACATCATCAAGACTTACGGTTTCATATCCGGGTAAAACAACATCGACTGCCGTGTCTTCGTCGGACACCGGACAAAACACAACATCTTTGCCCATTTTTGTCAGCAACTGTCCGACTTTTTGCGAAACCGCCAAGCCTATATCACGATCTATGTTTGGGTACAATACGATTTTATTGTTTTTCATGTAATACCTCATGTGACAGTTGCACGACCGCAGCCGTGTCAATCGTTTCACATTCCCCCTGACTAAGCAGCCTGCCAAAGAATTCTATATTTCCTTCCGGGCCTCTGACAGGCGACCAGGTAAGCCCCTTAACAGTAAAACCTGACTGTTCGGAATAGTGCAAAAACCTGTCCAACACCTCCTTATGCGTGTCAGGATTGCGTACAACGCCCTTTTTACCGACTTTATCCCGGCCTGCCTCAAATTGCGGTTTTATTAGGCATATAGTTTCGCCGTCATTCGTCATGAGTTTGCGTAAGACCGGCAGTACAAGCGCCAGCGATATGAAAGAAACATCAACGACGGCAAGATCCGGCTTAATCCCAAACATGTCCGGCGTCGCAAATCGGATATTCGTCCGTTCCATCGTGACAACGCGCGGATCATTCCTGAGGTTCCATGCGAGCTGTCCGTAACCGACATCGAGAGCATATACCAAACGTGCTCCATTTTTCAGCAGGCAGTCCGTAAAGCCGCCGGTAGACGCCCCGCAGTCTAAGCACACTCTGCCGTCCGGTGATACGTCAAAGTATTTCAGAGCCTTTTCCAATTTCAGACCACCTCTGCTGACATACCCGAGTTTACCGCGGATATCGACAGAGACGTCCGGACCGACTTGCATCCCCGGCTTTTCCGCTCTTTTCCCGTCAACATAAACATTACCGCTCATTATCACCGCTTTCGCGCGTTGACGACTCTCCGCCAACCCACGCTCTGACAGCAAAGTGTCCAACCGGATTTTGATCATACCTTCATTTCTTTCATGATTGCTTTGCAAACGCTTTCTGTATCTATACCGCATAACCGGCGCAACTGATCGATCTCTCCGCACGGCGCAAACACATCTCCTGTGTTGAGCAGTATGAAGCTTTTTGGATGCTTTTTTTTCTGAGCGATCAGTGCGGCGATGTTCTCACCTACCGAGCCGCGCCCCGCGCACTCCTCAAGCACCAGCATGCGCTTCGTTTTTTTTATAGACGCAGTTATAACATCAATATCGACAGGGTTTATACATCCGAGCTTAATTATTTCGACAGAGATCCCGTCGCGGTATAGGATTTTTGCGGCGTCAAGGGCAGTGTTTATGCTAATACCGTATGTGACCAGCGTAAAATCGTCACCCTCGCGCAAACATTTGGAACTGTCGGCGCCCCCGTCGGTATACGTACCTTCGCCTCCGCGCGGATATCTCAACGCGACCGGCCCGTCGTTATGATCAACTGCCAATCGGAGCATATCACGCAGTTCGGCAAAACTTGCCGGGCATAAAACCTTCATTCCAGGTATGCCGCAGAGGTACGCAACATCAAACAGACCTTGATGTGTCTCGCCGTCGCCGGATACCAGACCTGCTCTGTCTACAGCGAAAATTACATGCGTCCTGCTTATAGCCGCGTCATGCAAGATCATATCGTAAGAACGCTGCATAAACGTAGAGTAAGCCGCGAACACCGGTATTGCGCCGCGCACGGCCATTCCCGCCGCCATTACCGCCGCGTGTCCTTCTGCAATTCCGACGTCAAAGAACCGGCTTGGATGGCGTGCGGCAAATCCGGTCAAACCGGTCCCGGTCATCATCGAGGCCGTTATCGCGCATATTCTGGGATCCAAAGCCGCCAGCTTTTCCAGTTCCGCGCCGAAAACAGACGAAAATGATTTTTCTGTGCCGCTGACCACGCCTATCCTGTAATCGAAAGGCGATACGCCATGATAATCCTCCGGGGACAGTTCCGCCGGCTCGTATCCCCGGCCTTTTTGTGTTATCAAATGCACTACTGCCGGCTCGCCAATACGTTTTGCCCACTCAAGCGCTTCTATGATCCTGCCGAGGTCGTGTCCGTCTATTGGTCCTGAGTATTGAAGTCCCATCTCCTCAAACATGCTGCAATTGAGAATCGCTCCCTTGAGCATGGTCTTGATGCTATGGGTGAGCCTGTATACGGCGTTTCCGCCGGGGAGCAGATCCATTATCCGTCTATACCGCTTTTTAAAAGCGCTGTACGATGGCCTCATCCTCTGGCGGGAGAGATAACGCGCCATTCCTCCTACATTGCCGTTTATTGACATGCCATTGTCGTTGAGGATGATCACCATTGATTCGCCTGATTCCCCGGCGTCCGAAAGTCCCTCGTATGCAAGGCCGCCGGTAAGAGCGCCGTCGCCTATAAGAGCGATAACGGAATAATCACTGCGCGACAGAGTTCTGGCACGAGCTATGCCGAGTGCCGCCGATATGGAGGTCGAGGCATGCCCTGCGATAAACGCGTCGTGAATGCTTTCAGAAGGTTTTGGAAAACCTGACAGGCCGTCAAACTGTCTAAGGGTATGGAATCTGCTTTTTCTGCCTGTCAGGATCTTGTGAACATAACTCTGATGCCCGACGTCAAAAATAAATCTGTCTTTCGAGGTGTCAAAAACAATGTGTATCGCCACAGTTGCCTCTACAAGACCAAGATTTGACGCCAGATGTCCGCCTGTTTTCGAAATGTTCTTTATCATAAATTCACGCAGCTCTGCGCAAAGGTCGTCGAGCTTGCCTGCCGACAGCGCTTTGACATCCGCCGGTGAATCGATATTATCTAAAACACCCAATGATAGCCAACCTCGTTTATGTAAGTTTCGTCCCAAGTATTGCAGTTATGTATTTTAGGGCCCGGCTACTACCCCCTCTCAACTTTCACAACTGCGGAAGTTGAGTTTATGAGTTTACCGACTTTTAATACGATTGCGGTGCAATGGTTAAACGCAAAGGTTTTTCCGATGGCTTTTCCGCCGATTGTCAAGCCGGTTACAGTACCCGATATCAATAATTGGAGAAGGATGCTCTCAACGCTGAGGTTTTGCATCAGCCTCCCCGCAATGAGGGCCGCCGTGGACCCGCTGACGATTCCCGTAACATCGCCGACTACGTCATTACAGAAACTGCTCACTTTATCAGCGTTTTTCATCAGCCGCAGAGACTCCGCCGCCCCGCGCTCACGATGCGCCGCCATGGAGTGAAAAGGAGTCTCGGACGCCGCTGTCACTGCGATCCCGATCATGTCAAAAACTATGCCGATACCGATAAACACCGCAAGAACAATGAAAGCCACGGCGTATCCGGACCACCCAAGAACCTCTGCGGAAGCAAGCGTAAAAACCATTGACGCCGCAACGCTGATCAAGACGATTTTAACAAGCCATTTTATGTTGTTTTTTTTCATAATTATCATTTAGGGATTAGGGATTAGAGATTAGGGGTTAGTCCCTTAGTTCTCAAATTCGACATCTATATGTATTCCGATTGAAAGGCCTGGCCTTTCAATCGGGGAGGACGAGCAACGGAACGGAGCGCAGTTTGTGAGGACGTCGGCGGCTGATGTAACGGAGTGAAGTTTGCGCCGACGAATGCGGCGACCGGCGGAGTAAATCTTACGGCTTAGGTCGGGCAGGCTTTCCCCCGTGGTTACCTTTCGTTGCCGATAAGGCGGTTTCCCTTTAAACCCGCGTTCGGAGCGTTGCCTGAGGATTTTATCCTGCTCTCCGTTGCCCGATTGCCACTTAGTCCGTACTGTAATCCTCCGCCGACCTCCGGGGTGAGAGTGATCCCCTGCCGGAACAGCCTAGGTGTTTTCCACCGCAGTCAAACCGCCTCTTAGCCTCTTTTGCAGCAAGTATTTCAAGGGGCGATCGCGTTTTTAACTATGGCCACAGCAAAAACGCGTGATTCCCCTATCCGCATTTACCACTCAAGGCAGGCTACTCTGCACACAGCACTAAGCTTTCGCCGGGGAGAGCATCTCCCAAACGCACCGCAATGCAGGTTCAAGCCTGATTCGTACGGGATCGCGCGCGGCGTCCCGCACAAGAACAGGTCTCCACATTAACAGGGTCGAATTCCCCATGCCGTTGGCGGATCGCCCTGAGAACGCAATCGCAACAGCAAAGTTGCGATTCCCCCCAGCACCCACCCCAAACTGGGCGTTCAAGGCAAGCACAAGGGGTTTCACAGATATGCCCTTCAAAGGATTTTTAGGCCCTTCCTGGTAGGCGGTAGATCTGACTAGGATACTGCGCCGCTTTTGTTTGTATATTAGCAAGTATTCAAAAAATAATCAATAGCTATTTGCTTCATCGCTTCCTGCCCGCAAGCATCTGTGCCAGCCATATCAAAAAAAACGGATCATCAAATGCGCCTTCAAGTGCCGATATTGCCTTTTCTGTTTCCGCCCGGACGATTTCTTCGCACTTACCTTCGCTCATCAGCGAGGCGAATGTTATCTTATCATTTTTTTTATCCGAACCTATGGGTTTACCCAGTTCTTCCGCAGTTGCTGTAATGTCTAAGAGGTCGTCCCGCACCTGAAAAGCCATGCCGACAGCAAGCGCGTAATGCTGAGCCGCTATGATCTGCTCAGGCGAGCCGCCGCCTGCAATTACTCCAATGCGTGCAGCGGCGGATATTAGGGCTGCTGTCTTCAATCGGTGGACTTTTTCAAGCTCGTCATAAACTTGCCGTTTATCCTGCATATCGAGATATTGCCCGCCGCAAATACCGTGGACACCTGCGGCTTCTGCCATTATCCGCGCCATTTCGACCACGGCGGCGGGTGGCAAATCGGTTTTGATCAGCGTCTCAAACGCGGCTGCCTGCAATGCGTCGCCTGCAAGCGTTGCGGTAAACTCTCCGAATTTAATGTGATTTGAAGGCATACCTCGCCGAAAGTCGTCATCGTCCATACAAGGCAGGTCGTCGTGGATAAGCGAATATGTATGAAGCATCTCAAGCGCACAAGCGGGCCTAAGCGCTTTTTGCATGTCACCGCCGGCGGCTTCGCAGAATTTCAGGCAGATGACGGGTCTGATGCGTTTTCCCCCGGCCAGAAGGCTGAAACGCATTGATTCCAGCAGTGTTTTGTAAGGGTAATCACCGGTAAAAAAACTTTCGAGCCTGTCTCCAACGAGCGTCAGGCAGCGCTTAAATTCTTCTTTCATGGTGTGATTTTCATTCCGCATCGGTAAAATCTAACTCCTCAGGTTTACCGTCTGCGCCTCTTTGCAGACGAACGACTTTCTGCTCCGCCGAATCCAGCATTTTACCGCAGTTTAAGATCAGCTTCGCGCCCTCCTCAAAGAGCGCAAGAGATTTATCCAGAGGCGCGTCGCCTCTCTCAAGCAGTTTGACGATTTCTTCGATCCGCTCTGCGGACTCCTCAAAAGTCATTTTTGCGCTCATTTAAACATTCCTTTCGAAACTGCATCTCCTGTGGACGCTGCCTCTTATGATTCAACTACGCAGTTTATTTCGTCTTTTTTCAAACGTATGGTCATGTGGTCCCCGGGTTTCACATCTGTTGCTTTTTTTATGATTTTTCCGGATTCGTTCCGGGCGATCGCATAACCTCTGCCAAGAACTTTCAGCGGACTCATTGCATCTAAAGAGGCGGCCAATCCCGCATACTTTGCGCGGTCCGTGAAGATTACCCGCTGCATGGCTGAGATAAGTCTGTCTTGATAACGGTCAAGCTGCTGTCGTCTGTCGCCTAAATAATTCTTTGGGTTTTGCAGAACGCGCCTGTTTGACAGGTCGCTGAGCTGCTGTTTCCGAGACTTTAGTTCCCGGCTGATTGCCTGCTGTGATCTGATGTCAGCGGAAGCAAGCCAGTCTCGCACTTCACTAAGATCGGGTACCGCTATTTCTGCGGCATTAGACGGTGTTGCAGCGCGTTTGTCTGCGACAAAATCGGATATGGTCACGTCCGGCTCATGCCCGACCGCAGAGATGACAGGTATCACAGAGCCGAATATTGCCCGCGCTACGCGCTCGTCGTTAAAAGCCCATAAATCCTCAAGCGAGCCTCCGCCGCGACCGGTGATGATAAGGTCTGCGAGATCAAAAGAGTTGGCGTATTTAATTGCTCCCGCGATCTCCGGCGGCGCTTCGTCCCCCTGCACGCGTACCGGCATGACAACGACCTTCGCCATTGGCCAGCGCACACGCAGAACGCGGATGATGTCCCGTACTGCGGCTCCGGCGGACGATGTTATCACCGCTATAGTTTTCGGGTATCTAGGAGGAGGTTTTTTATGCGATTGATCAAAAAGCCCTTCTTTAAGCAGCCGATCTTTCAACTGCTCAAATGCGACATAAAGATCGCCCACGCCGTCCGGTGTAAGATTATTTACATAAAGCTGATACGCGCCGTCTCTCGGATACACAGCCACTCTGCCAAACGCGACGGCGCTCATACCGTTATCCGGTCTGAAACGGAGTTTTGACGCACTGCCCTTGAACATAACACAACGCAACGCGCCATCCCGGTCTTTTATCGTAAAATAATGATGTCCGGACGGATACATTTTGTAGTTAGACAGTTCACCGCGGACATACACATCCGCTAAGACATCGTCCGAATCAAGCAAATGTTTGATGTAGCCGTTAAGCTCGCTTACCGTGAAAATCTTACTCAAATATTTTTCTCCGCTCTGATAAAGCTGCCTAACACGCCGTTAATGAATGAAACGGTCTCAGGAAGCTCGTAGTGCTTAGCCAACTCAACGGCTTCGTTTATTGCGGCGTTATCCGGTACGTCAGGCATGTACAGTATCTCGAACATAGACGTTTTCATGACCGCTGCGGCTGTTCTGGATATTCTGCCAAATCTCCAGCCGACGGCATATTTCTCGATATACCCGTCAAGCTCAGCCGCATGTTCGACAGCGCCTGTCACGAGGCGCGTGATATACTCCAATTGTTTTGAGTCGGGGAGATTCTTATAGAGTTTGTCTTCTTCCGCGAGAGTGGAGTAATATTCCTCGTCAAAAACACAGGTAAGAAGCTCCTTTGGGTCCGACGGGTTTTCAGAGAGCGCAAAAATCAGCCTGACGGCAATCTCTCTTGCAACAGTTCTGTTCATTTAGGATTTTTCTTACGCGCCACCCCGCAAACATTTACGTTGACCTCGCTGACTGCGACGCCGACAGCGGCTTCGACCGCAGACATAACAGCCTTTTGTACCTCCGCGCCGATCTCGTTGACCGGAAAACCCATCTCGGCTATGATCTGCACGTCAATCATGATTTTGCCGCCGTCTATATCGAGCCGCACTCCCTTAGAAAGCCCTTTAGCTCCGCTGACACTTGTGAGTTCCTTACTGTGCGATATGAAGAGTCCATGTACGCCCTCGACTTCAATGGCGGATGAGGCGGCAATAACAGATATAACTTCTTCAGATATATTAACGCTGCCTCTTTCATCAGTGGTTGTAATGTACCCTTTATAGTCTCCCATGTTTATGATCATACCTTTCTTAAACATTTTTATTTTCCCGGGTGAAGTATATCACACTCGCGGTATAAATCAAAGATGTTTTTTGTCATTGTTTTGATGTTTAACCAAAGGATAAAAGAAAAGTGCAGCACCTTATGCGCGACACTTTCCTAATTTCTGCCCATTACCAACTACCTGCGTGCGGTCACGATCTAATGGAAATTGCTTACGTTACCATTTGCAATCACTTTACCGTTGCCATTACCGTTGCCATTACCATTGCCATTACCGTTACTGTTTCCGTTGCTGTAATCCTCTACACACATGCGTTCTACATATCCCAACACCTTGTATTTGCTTGTTTCCGGCAGCATTCTGAACATGCCCAGCAGTTGTTGCTCGATATCGCTTACCAGCGACGCGGAGGCATTTTCCGAAAGAAGCCATTCCATTGAGACGGAATAATGATCCGCCATTTCCTTAAGCATCGTCTTTCTGGGAACAGCCAGATCATGCTCCCATCTATAAACGGTGTTCATTGAAACTCCGAAGACCTCACTCTGCTCATGCAGTGTTTTTTTTGATTTTAAACGCAGTGTTCTCAACTTTCCGCCAAGACTCATTACACTATCTCCTTTCACCATCTGCATATCATGTTTGTTAATACAAAATCTGATATGCAAAACATTGAATCCTTATGGTTAAAGTGTAAGTGTTAGAGTAACTTTAAGGTCAATAGGGTTTTATGATAAATTTTTAACTTTTAATTAAAAATTTCATCGTTGTTGACGGCAAAACATTTAAACACTGTGATTTAAAGAGTTTCCGAAAAAAGATTTGTCAACCACAGCCTCAAAATGCCTGTTTTTTTGATGTGTTTGCTGCAATTTCAAGCAAAAAACAGCCATTTTCACCTGGGAAAAGGCTGTTTTCCTTAATGTTACTTCAAGGTTTAGAGATTGTTTATCAGTCTCTGATTCTGATATTTGCTTCCCGGAGTTGCAGCTCGCTTACTTCGCCGGGGGCACCCAGCATAAGGTCCTGAGCGTTGCTGTTGAGAGGGAATGCGATGACGTCGCGTATCGAATCTTCACCAGCGAGCAGCATGACTATCCGGTCTATACCCGGCGCCATGCCGGCGTGCGGCGGAGCACCGTATTGGAATGCGTTATACAATGCGCTGAACTTGCTTTCAAGTTCCTCCTCGGAGTATCCCGCGATGGCGAATGCTTTTTTCATTATCTCCGGCGAATGGTTTCGAACAGCGCCGGAAGACAGTTCTACACCGTTACAAACGACGTCGTATTGGTGCGCGTATATATCGAGTGGGTCCTTTGTCTCAAGCGCCGTGAGTCCGCCGTTGGGCATCGAAAACGGGTTATGCGTAAAATCTATCCCTTTTGTTTCATGATTATACTCGTACATCGGATAGTCGGTGATAAAGCAGAATTCGAACGAATCTTTGTCAATGATATCGAGCGTCCTGCCGAGCCAGTTTCTTATCTCGCCGGCGAACCTGTCCACCACGGCGGGAGTATCGCAAATAAAGAACAGCGTTTCGTTTTCTTTCATTTTAAGCAGTCCGGTAAGCTCCTGCTTTTTCTCATCTGTAATGAATTTTCCGATCGGTCCCTTAAACTCGCCGTCCGAAAGCGTAATATAGCCAAGTCCTTTCATGCCTATTTCTGTGGCGAAATTCAGAGAGTTGTCGAAAAAGCTCCTTGCCTTGTTTGAGCAGTTTGCGACAATTCCTCGGACAGGCTTGTTTTTAAACAACGGGAAATCGACATTTTTGAAGAAATCGGTGAGATCGCATATGGTCAGCGGATTTCTCAGATCAGGCTTGTCGGTGCCGTATTTTAACATCGTCTCGTCATATGTAAGTCTGCGGAATGGCGGGGGGGATATTCTCTTGTCCGTAAATTCTTTAAAAGTGTCGTAAAGGACTGCCTCGGCGATGTTTAACACGTCTTCCTGCTCCGCAAATGCCATTTCGAAATCGAGCTGATAAAACTCGCCGGGAGAGCGATCCTGCCTTGCGTCCTCATCTCTAAAGCAGGGCGCGATCTGGAAGTATCTGTCAAATCCGGAAACCATCAGCAACTGTTTAAACACCTGAGGCGCCTGTGGCAGGGCGTAGAACTGCCCCTTATGCTTGCGGCTCGGAACGAGATAGTCACGAGCGCCTTCCGGCGAAGACGCCGTCAGTATCGGAGTTTGTATCTCGACAAAACCAAGCTGTTCCATCCTTTGCCGGATGAAACCTATTATCTTCGAGCGCAAAACAATGTTTCTGTGGAGAGCGGGGTTGCGCAGATCGAGAAAGCGGTATTTGAGGCGCACGTCCTCTCGTGTCGCCTTTGAGTCGCCTATCTCAAACGGCAGCACGTTTTTACACGAACCCAAAATTTCGAGCTTCTCGGCATAGACCTCAATGTATCCGGTTTTTAACTTTGTGTTGACCGTTTCCTCAGCCCTCGCCCGCACTGATCCCGTAACAGATATAGCTGCCTCGCGGTTTACTCCGTCAAGAAGCGAGTCATCATGCAGGACGATTTGCATAATCCCGCTGTAATCCCGGAGATCGAGAAACTTGACGCCCCCGTGGTCGCGGATCGTATCGACCCAACCGGAAAGCCGAACCTCTTCTCCGATGTTTTCCGGTTCTAACCGAGCTGCAAGATGACTTCTGAGCATGTCTGTGAACCTCCCAAAAAGATGGCTGTCATTTTAATCCACATTATTCTGAATGTCAAGAGATTTTACAAACGCAGGAACATAGGGACGGAGCCGATTTGCACGCCTTTGCCTGTAACCGCGTTGCGTTTAGAGTTGCGCTCGGGTACGAACGGGGTAAAAGATTGTTCCGAAACATCGGCGGATTCGTAAGGCACAGCTTCAAATGACAGTCCGAGAAAATCCAAATCAAGTGAGAGTTTCGAAAAATCGTAGCGAACACAGTCATGATTATGAGTCATTTCTTCATTGCATACCGGACAGATGATTTTCGCCAAATGAACCACTCCTTTTTTCGACTAATACCTAATCTAAATCAACTAATCCCTTGCGGCCTTAGTTGAAATGCTCGCGAATCCACTTCTCGACTTCTATTTCATCAAATCTCACGGAACGCCCTATTTTGAGATATGGCATACCCGCTTTTTTCCAATTGTCAATTGTTGCGCGGCTGACCTGATACTTTTGTTCCAGGTCCTTTGATCGCATGTATACATCAGGCACTTTAAATTACCTCCGATAAGCGAATATGAGTATTATAATATTTATATTAGCATATGTCAATATAAATATTATAATATTATATAAAAAAAGTATTATTATACATTAATATATAAAAATATATGAAAAACAGTAATATTCAATACTAAAAAGCAAATATTAGATAAAAATGAGATCATAGCGCAAAGTACAAAGCGCAAAAAAAGACCGCCTGGAGAGCAGTCTTTTAATTTGCGTTTTAAGTTAAGTTTTCTGCTTTAGCAATAAAATTGCCTTTGTTACGTTGTTGTGGTAAAGTATTGTAAATGAAGGAGGGGTTAGTTTGAAGGTTTTTTTGACAGGCGGGGCAGGTTATATCGGGTCACATATAGCGGTCGAGCTTTTGATGCTGGGGCATGACGTCATCATTGCGGACAACTATTCCAACAGTTCTCCGGAGGTCGCCGAGAAAATCGGGAAAATATCGGGAAAAAGCGCGGAGATTTATGAGATGGACGTATCCGACGGGGCAGCGCTGGACAGATTGTTTTTTGAAAGCAAACCGGAGGCGGTCATACATCTGGCAGGGTTCAAAGCCGTCGGGGAATCGGTCGGAGAGCCGCTTAAGTATTACAGAAACAATTTGGACAGCGCGCTGACACTGCTCGAAACGATGCAAAAACATGGTATCAGACAAATCATATTCAGTTCATCCGCCACTATATACGGATTTAACAGCCTTCCATATACGGAAGACATGGAGCCGGGACGGACGACAAATCCATACGGCAGCACTAAGCAGATCATAGAGCAGATCATCACCGATACGGCAAAAAGTAGTGGGCTTTCGGCTGTGATCCTGCGCTATTTCAACCCTGTCGGCGCACATGAGAGCGGACTTATCGGAGAGTCGCCTCAAGGTATACCAAACAATATCATGCCATATATTATGCAGGTCGCAGCCGGCAAACTGCCGGAGCTGAACGTTTTTGGAAATGACTACCCGACCAGAGACGGGACAGGCATACGCGATTATATCCACGTCGTCGATCTGGCTAAAGGGCATGTGAGCGCACTCGATTACAGCAGGAATCTCAACGGCGTTGAAGTTTTTAATCTTGGAACAGGGCATGGTCACAGCGTTTTAGAGCTTATAGAAGTGTTCGAGCGCTTAAGCGGAGTAAAGATACCGTACAAGATCGCGCCGCGTCGTGCCGGAGACCTGCCGGAAACCTACGCCGACGTTTCAAAAGCCAAAACCCGTATGGGATGGGAAGCGAAACTGACGCTTGAAGACATGTGCGGAAGCGCCTGGAAATTCGGAATGCAGAGTTTAATGCATAATGCATAATGCAGAATTAATTCGGAATTCGGAATGGCTTTAATGCAGAATGCAGAATTCGGAATAATCAAATCGTCTGCGAAGCAGACACATCAACTATTCACTATTCACCATTCGTTTTTCACAGTGCGGCCAAGCCGCGCCTGATCGCTCTGCATTCAAGGTAGTATCTTTTATCTTTCGCGTGGCCTACGGAGAAGCTTTTTTTGGGGAAAACGCCTCCGGACGCTACTGTGGCAAAAAGTTCCGACTTATCCATGGTGGGCAGGATCAGCCCAACGTTGCCGGGGTCTTTAGCCAGGCGCGTGACTGAGTCTAAACCGTGGATGTAATCGACGCGGCAGCCGGTATCGGCGGCATAAGAGTCTAAAAACTTCTGCATCACAGCCAGCGCGCCGCCGATGCAGTCTGCCAAAAGACCTATAGAGCCGCTTCGGTCGCCGGTGATCCACTGAAAATCATAATCGACACCTTTTGGCATCGCTTTTTCAAATGCGGATGTAAATTCTGCGGGGTCTGTGCCGAAAACGATGCGGTGTATTGCCTCAAACGTTATTGCCGGGTCATAAACATTATTGATTTCCAGCAGAGCCAGCCGCGCGGGGTGGTGCTTACGCTCCGTTTCGTTGAGGTTCTGCTTTAGCTCATCCCAAAATACCTTGGCGGCCGCAAGGGAGTGGTTCCCATCGCCTATGACCATAAGCGGGCGGCTCTTTTCTCGCAGCGCACGCATTGCGGATATAACGGCCCGGGCTTCGTTTCCCTGCACTTGCATGCCTTTTATATGTCCGCCGCCTTCCATCAAATCAAAATCATACAGAACAGGCAGCGCGTCAGTCTTGTCAGACAGCGGTTCTATTACGATTTTGTCCGTATCTCCTATAAACGCCATGATATGAGGCAGCTCAAGCAGCGCGGACCGACGCACGCGGATACGGGCAGGAAGCCTGTCAAGTAATGTGCCTTCACTCGCAAGGATATCAAAGCTGCCGCCGGAAAAGCTGTACCTGTCAAGATCGACAGCGCCCACAAGTCCCCGCCGCACATGTCCGTCTGGCAGAGTCCTCTCAACATAGATAAAGGAATCCTTTATCTCACGAAACAAGCCGCGCCCGGCATAGTCGTTCATTGCCGCGCAAATGATTTCGGCAGCCTTATCTTCGTTGATACCGTCAAGATAAGCCTCAGGAATTATCATATTAAGCGCAGAAGGTTCATCGCCGGTATTTGCGCGGACACGCTCCCAATAATCCGACTCGGATGAAAACTGGTCGCAGGCGATAACGCTCCATTTCTCCGGATATTCAACCTCTGGAATCAATATATCCGCCGGAAAAAAAACATCATTAATCATAGTTTCTCCATTTCTAAAGCCCGCCGCAGCTCTTGTATATATTCCGGTGTGGTTCCGCAGCAGCCGCCTATTATTTTCGCGCCCAGTTCCGCGTACGGGATCATCTGCTGGGCAAAGTCTTTCGGGCCGACGCTGTAAAGGCCGGTCTTAGAGTCCGGCAGTCCGGCGTTTAGCTTGACGATAAGCGGTAATGCCGTGATTTTCGCGATGCGTTCCGCTGTCGCATACATCGCAGCCGGCTCATGCGAACAGTTGAGCCCAACCGCAGCCGCTCCGAGACGACCGGCGGTTTCCGCAAAGTCTTCGGCCGCACACCCTGTAAATGTGCGTCCGGTTTTGCCAAATGTCATGGTTGCAAGTATCGGAAGTGCAGTGTTTTCCTTCACAGCGAGCATCGCAGCCCTCAACTCTTCAAGATCGCTCATCGTCTCGATGGCGGCAAAGTCAGCGCCGGCCTTTTCACCGGCTATGGCTTGTTCTTTAAAGAGTTCATATGCCCGTTCAAGTTCAAGTTCACCCAACGGTTTAAGCAGTTGACCAGTCGGTCCGATATCAAGCGCGACTTTTGCCTTGCCCCGGCTTGCGCGTTTTGCGGCTGAGACAGCCGCAGATATGACCTCCTGCGGAGAATACCCTGTCCCACGCAACGCATCGGAATTTGCTCCGAACGTGTTAGAACAGATGATGTCGCTGCCGGCATCAACATACAAACGGTGTACGCTCTCGACTGCCGCAGGGTTTGACATATTAAGGATGTCCGGCCTTTCGCCGGGTTTCAGGCCGTTTTTTTGGAGCATGGTACCCATAGCCCCGTCATAAAAAATAAAGCCGCCGTATGAGTCAAACAACATATCGCCCTCCGTTTTGTTAATATACTATACCAGACTCATTAATTAGTAAAGTAGCGAAGCTAAAAAATATTGAAATCCATGCCTTGCTGTGGTATAATTAGTATTATAGATCATGAGAGGAGGGGTCCGGCGTGGACAAGTTTGTCATCACGATCAGCCGCGAGTACGGAAGCGGGGGCAGGCTGATTGGGGATTTGCTGGCAAAGGAACTCGGAGTACCCTTTTATGACAAGGAAATAATCCATATGGCCGCCGAGAAAAGCGGTATGTCCGCAGGCTTCATTGAAAAAAGTGATGAAAGCATTCCCAGCACGTTCCTGCACAATCTCAAGTACTCAGCTTACTCAAGTTACGATTCCGTTTCATTTTATGATACTCCGATCACAGATAAGGTCTATCTGGCGCAATCAGCAGTCTTAAAGGAGCTTGCGGCGGAGCAGAGCTGTGTGATCGCGGGGCGATGCGCCGACTATATTCTGCGCGACGAGCCGGGTCTGGTCACCATTTTTGTGCGCGGAAAGTTTGATCACAGAGTTAATTACGCTGTGGAGAACTATGGTCTTGATCAGAACAAAGCGGCGGAAAAAGTCAAAAAAATTGACAAAAGTCGCATGAATTATTACAGATATTACACAAGCCGCCAATGGGGCAGCGTTGACAATTTCGATCTTGTAGTGAACTCGTCTTTCACGGGTGTCAAAGGCGCGGTCGCAGTGATCAAAACAATGCTGGAGCAAGCCTCATTGTTTAATGCATAATGCATAATGCATAATTACGCTAATTGGGATTCGGAATGCGGAATAGGGAAATAGGGATGAGGAAATTTTTTTCGGTTATTGTTATTGCGGCTTTGGTTGTGTCGCTTTCTGTTGTTGCGTTAGCATCAACAGGCGGTTTCGGTAACTTTGCATACTCCGGGGATTACTACGCCGGGCAGTTTAATGACGTCAGGGAAACGGATTGGTATGCGCGGTATGTTGAGGACGCTTTTAATTACGGGTTTTTTAGAGGAAAGAGCGAAAGCGAGTTTGCTCCCGACGGGTTACTTACCTTTGGCGAAGCGGTAACGCTTGCCGCGCGTGTGAGGAGCATTTATTTCACAGGGAAGGCGGAGTTTGCCGGGTCTGTTCCGTTTTACGCCGTCTATGCGGACTATGCGCGTGAGCATGGTGTGATAGATCAGTTCGGCGTCTATGATTTTGAAGCTCCCGCCGCACGTGCGCAGCTTGCTCAGCTTGTCCATAACGCGCTCCCGGCCGAAGCGTTCGCCGAAATAAACGTGATAACCGACTATGGCATTAGTGACGTTGTGCATGGAGAGGACCACAGCAGTGCGGTGTATGCGCTATATCGCGCTGGGATACTTACAGGGGCCGACAGCTTCGGGACTTTTAGCCCGGGTTCAAACATAACCCGCGCGGAGACGAGCGCCATTATGGTCCGTTTGGCAGCCCCCGCCGCCCGCGTCAGGACGGCGCTCCCCTCTAAAATCCCTGCCGAGACAATATTCCTGCGCAGCACAGACGCTGTGTTTATGATCGAGACCTTCGACTCGAACGGTGATTCGATAAGGACCGGCAGCGGCTTTTTTATATCGTCCGAGGGGCTTGCCGCAACAGCTTTGCATGTTTTTGATAATGCCGCAAACGCGACGATCACATTCAGAGACGGGAGGACATATGATGTTCGCGGCATACACGCCGTATGCAGTGAGAATAATCTGGCGATTTTCTCTATAGATTCCGGCGATGGAGGGTGGAGTTACCTCCGCCTTGCGGACTCTGATATTATTGAAGCGGGCGAAACAGTCTACGTGATCGGCAGCCCTCTGTCACTTATAGGAACGATCACCGAGGGCATAATTGCCAACACGCATCGTTTAGTAGACGGCAGCAGCATGATACAGTTCTCCGCGCCCATATCATTCGGCAGCGGCGGCAGCCCGTTGCTCAACTCACTTGGTCAGGTGATCGGAGTGGCTTCCAGCTCGTTTTCCTATGGTCAGAACCTGAACCTCGCTATTCCCGTCAACTTTCTCAAAGAGCTTGAGCCGGGCGAATACGTTACCCTTGCGTCACTGCTCTAAGAAAAGCAAAAGTAAAACAATGAAAAATGACCGCTCAGAAAAAGTGAATTGCTTTCAGTGCAAGTTCTTTGCCATTTCATGGGATCCGAAGTTCCCGAGATTATGCAAACTGCACGGATTCAAGACGGCCCGCGTGCCGTCGGTGGCAGTCTTTGAATCCTCCGGCTACGAGTGTGAAGGATTTGTAAAAAAGGAACCGAAACGCCGGTAGTCCAAGTGATTGCCGCCTCCGAGGATATTTTCGGAAAGCATGTATATTTTGCAGTATTGCTCAAGCATTTCCATACAAAATAATGCCTCCTTGAGTGTGGCGGCCCAGGTGAGTGCACCGTGATTGCCAAGCAGCAAAGCTTGGCGATTATTTGCGTAGGGCCTTATGGAATCGGGAACCTCATTCGTTCCGGGCATTGCGTAAGGTGTAACAACCAGTTCTTTGCCGAACAGCAAAATAGATTCCGGCAGCAACGTGGCCGGTATGTTTTTTCCGCCGCAGGCAAAGGCTGTCGCAAAGGGAGGATGAGCATGGACCACGGCGCGGGCGAACGGGTTTTCGTTATATAATCCGACGTGCATCTTAGCCTCTGAAGACGGAAGATAGGGCGTTGAAAGGACGTTTCCATCCAGATCGAGCTTTACTAACATATCCGGCGTCAGATATCCTTTGCTCTCCATAGTCGGCGTTATCCAGATCTCATTTTCGCCGGTACGGCAGGATATGTTTCCCTCGTTTCCGGCAGCCATCCCTTTCGCGTAAATACGCTTGCCGTATTCACATATAAGCGCTTTTGCTTCACTTTCGCTCGGATACTCCATATGGACTTACCTCCGTTAAAATAAAAATCGTATCAAAAAAATGCTTGACAAAGAGAAAAAGCTGATTATAATGAGTGACAATAAACCGTTGAACGGGAGTGAGTAATCGGCGGTATCGTCGTTTTAGAGAGCTGCGGATGGTGGAAAAGCGGCACGGCGGCGCAGGTGAATGGACCCGGGAGGGCGAGCTGAAAGGCATAAAATGCCAAGTATGCAAGACGGAGATGGCGCTCCGTTAACAAAGGCCGGCGCATGGAAGTGCGCGATGAGTGGGCGCGATAAGCGTCAAGCCGGGTGGCACCGCAGGAGTTTTTAGCTCTTGTCCCTGCAAATTATTTGTAGAGGCAGGAGTTTTTTATATTGCCTGTCTCACCAAAATGAAAGGGGAAAAGGAAAATGTCAGCAAAAAACATACCGTACAAAACCTATCTCACAGAAGAAGAGATCCCGAGGGCATGGTACAATATCCGCGCCGACATGAAAACAGACCACCGCCCGATCCTGCATCCCGGGACTTTGCAGCCGATGAAAGCGGAGGAGCTTGAACCCGTGTTCTGCAAGGAACTCGTCAAGCAGGAACTCAACGACAAAGACAGATATATCGAGATTCCGGAGCCAATACGGGATTTCTACAAAATGTACAGGCCATCGCCGCTGGTGCGCGCGTACTGTCTTGAACAGGCTCTCGGAACGCCCGCGAAAATCTACTACAAATATGAAGGCGGCAACACATCGGGGAGCCATAAGCTGAACTCCGCGATCGCTCAGGCTTTTTATGCAAAAGATCAAGGGTTGAAGGGCGTCACAACAGAAACCGGAGCGGGGCAATGGGGAACCGCGCTTTCGATGGCATGCGGATACTTCGGCCTGGACCTCAAAGTGTTTATGGTCAAGATTTCATCGCAGCAGAAGCCGTACCGTAAAGCTGTGATGGAGACATTTGGCGCCGCTGTAACACCTTCGCCTTCGGATACGACGGAGATAGGCCGTAAAATGCTTGCAGAGAATCCAGATACGGGCGGCAGCCTGGGCTGTGCTATTTCGGAGGCAGTCGAAGTCGCCGTGACAACGGAAGGATACAAGTACGTTCTGGGAAGCGTACTGAATCAGGTGCTGCTGCATCAAAGCATTATAGGGACTGAGGCAAAGACGGCATTTGAAAAGATCGGCGAGTACCCGGATATGGTGATCGGCTGCGCCGGCGGAGGCTCAAACCTCGGCGGCCTTATGTCCGCGTTTATGGCGGATAAACTCGCCGGCAAAAGCGCTCCGTACTTCATTGCGGTGGAACCCGTGTCCTGTCCTTCAATGACGCGCGGTAAGTTCGCGTATGACTTCTGCGACACCGGCATGGTGACGCCTCTGGCGAAAATGTATACGCTCGGAGCGACGTTCACCCCTTCGGCAAATCATGCCGGAGGCCTACGATATCACGGGATGAGCCCCATTCTGTCACAGCTCTATCATGACGGTTATATCAATGAAGCCCGGGCGATAGGACAGACCGAAGTTTTTAAGGCTGCGAGTTTATTTGCAAAGTATGAGGGTACGCTGCCCGCTCCGGAGTCCGCTCACGCAATACGTGTTGCCATAGACGAAGCTATGAAATGCAAGGAAACCGGCGAAGAAAAAACGATCCTCTTCGGTCTTTCCGGTACAGGATACTTCGATCTGGGCGCATACATGCAGTACAACGACGGCACAATGACCGACCAGATCCCCACAGATAAAGACCTCGAACGCGGCTTCAGCGCAATACCAAAAGTTGACGGGTAAGAATTCAGAATTCGGAATGCGGAATGCGGAATAGCGTTAATGCAGAATGCAGAATGCAGAATTACGATGCTGAAGGACTAATCCCTAGCCCCTGATCCCTAATCCCTAAGTCAACAGCAAAAATACCAATAAGGGAATTGTCGCGCAGCTTAGCAGAGTTGTCAGGAAAATGCCGCTTGAGGCGATGCGTTCGTTGCCGTCGTACTCATAGGCAAGCATCGACGCGGCCATTGCGACAGGCATAGCCGTCAGCAGCACAAGCATACCCAGCATCAACTCATTTGTGACAAACGGCCTGAGCGCAAGCCATGCTATTACCGGGATGACAAGAAGTTTCAGCAACGCCACAGGGTACAGGCGCCACTCTCCAAACACATTTTTTAGAGAAATTTGTGAAAGAGCGGAGCCGGTGACAAGCATAGCCCCGGGGGTGGTCATGTTACCTATGAGCCTTACCGGATCCGTGATCACGGCGGGGGCGCTCAGACCGGCAATAGCTACCGGTATTGAAACAAGCGCCGCGATAAACGCGGGAGTGATCAGTGTTTTAGGGCTGAGCCCTCCGACTTTGCCTGAAACCATATAAATGCCCGCGGAGAAGTTAAGCAGCAAAAAGGGGATATTAAACAACGCCACATAATATGCGGACGCAGGGCCGAAAATGGCGTAAGTCACGGGAAGCCCCATAAACGTTACATTGCCAAAGACTAACATATAGCAATACATCCCGCGATCCTGCCTGCGGCCTGAATGCCCGGCTTTGCTAAACAGCATTCGGGCCGCAGGTATAGCGATCAGAAACGTGATAAGGAACACGGGTATCGTCATTAGCAGAAAAAAAGCGGTCTCGCCCGCGGACACATTGACGTTACCGCTCAAAACCGTGCCAAGCAGCGTGCAGGGCGTGGCAATGTGAAGTACGATCCTGGACAGCATTTTATTGCCGTCCGGGGTTATCATTTTAGCCTTGCCAGCAATATAACCTACGGCAAGCACAATGAAAAGCACAGCCATCTGGCTGATAACCACGTTAAGCTCCATAAATCAGCCTATCTCTTTAACTCAACCCACAGCGTGTTGTAAAGCTCAAGTATTTCCGCAGGGAGGTTAGTGAACACGTCGCAATTGGCGAGCGCTTCCGGGCTTGCAAACATTATTTCAAAATCCTCAGGATCCAGTTCATCCTCGAAAAGCTCGTTTGCCTCAAAGTTTGCGGAGGCATACCAAATGTAGTCCATGTTAGCCAGCGCAATGTCCGTACTTGACATGAAATCTATAAACCGTTCTGCGTTTTCCTTGTTTCTGGCGCCAACAGGTATGACCATGGCGTCCACAAATCTGTTTGAGCCTTCAACAGGGCGGACGAATCTGAGATCGGGGTTGCTTTCGCGCATGATGAGGAAATCCCCCGCATAATACGGGCCTATCGCAGCTTCGCCGGACTCCAGCTTATCGAAGATTTGATCCATAACATACGCTTGCAGCAGCGGTTTCTGCAGGACAAGGAGATCAAAAGCCTCGCGTATCTCACTTTCGTTGGTGGTATTTTGATAATAACCAAGATACTTCAGCGCAATGCCAAAAGCGTCACGAGGGTTGTCAAACATGAGCATCTGTCCTGCGAATCTTTCGTCGAACAGTGCGCCCCAGCTTGTTATCTCTTCCGGTATCATAGCGTAGTTATAAATCAGCCCGACCGTACCGGTCATGTAAGCGACAGAGTACTTGCCTTCGGGGTCGTACTCAAGGTTTTTATAAGCGTTGTCTATCAGGGTGTAGTTCGGGATATTGGAAAAATCCAGCTCAAGCAGCATCCCCTCGTCTATAAGCCTTGAGATCATGTAATCGGACGGTATTATAACGTCATATGCCGCGCCGCCGCCCCTGAGAATCGAATACATCTCCTCGTTACTTTGAAACACGCTGTAATTGACCCTTATCCCGGTTTCTTTTTCAAACTCTTTGAGGACGTCCATATCAATATACTCGCCCCAATTATAAACATTGACCTCACCAACAGGAGCCCTTCCCCCGCACCCGAAGAGTGCCGGCGCCAACAGCAGAAACGCTATAACAATAAGCATGATCCTCTTTTCCAATATCGTTCTCCTCTCAAACTAATTCCGCATTCCAAATCCCAATTAGCGTAATTATGCATTATGCATTATGCATTAACGAAGTTCCGCATTCTGCATTAAACGTTCACCTGTTAAACAGCCGCTTTGCTCTTTTCAGCTTATCCTCTTGTTTTATCTGCCTGATGTTTACTATTATTAAAAGCGTAAGAACCGCTGAAAACAGTATGGTCGAAAGCGCGTTTATCTGCGGGCTGACCCGCCTGCGCGTCATTGAGAAAACGACCATCGGTAGCGTCATCACACTTCTGCCGGCGGTAAAATAGCTTATCACGAAATCGTCTATGGACAGTGTAAAAGCGATGATGAGCCCATTTATTATACCCGGCATGATCTCGGGTATGATGACCTTTCTGAAAGCTTTCATCCATGTACAGCCGAGGTCGCAAGCTGCGTCGACAAGATTACTGTCAAGCTGGCGAAGCTTCGGCATTATAGAGAGTATGACGTAAGGTATGTTAAAAGTGATATGCGCGATCAGGAGTGTTCCGAAACCCAGCTCAAACTTGAGCAAAACCCCCAGAGATACGAAAAGCAGGCTCAGTGAAACGCCCGTTACGATATCGGCGTTGATCAGCGGTATGTTGTTGACATGGATTATAGGCGCGCGCCAGCGTCTGCGCATGTTATAGAGACCAACGGCCGCAAATGTGCCCGCGGCGGTGGCTAAGACCGCGGCAAGAAGCGACACGGCGAGCGTTGTGTAAAAAGCGTTCAGAACGGCGGCGTCCTGAAAAAGCTGCCTGTACCACTGAAGCGAAAAGCCCGACCACACAGAGCGGCTTCTGGAACTGTTAAAAGAGAACGTGATCAGCACAAAAATCGGCGCATAGAGAAAGAACAATATGATAACGGTATACAGGCGTCCAAACAGCCCTGGTTTTTTTGTCATGTACATACTCAGCTTTCCAGATAAATTCGTGGGGATTATGCTTATAACCTCGCAGATATTTTTTCGCCTTCGCCGAACTTGTTCATGATATACATGACCGCAATTACTATTACCATCATAACAAGCGCAATAGCGGAACCCATGTGCGGGTTATATGCCGCCCCAAGAAATTGCATTTCGACAAGGTCGCCCAGCATCATATGCATACCTCCGCCAAGAAGCTGTGAGATTACAAAGGTAGAAACGGCGGGAACAAAAACCATTGTTACGCCCGAAAGTACGCCTGGCAGACTCAACGGGAAGATAAGCTTGCGAAAAACAGCAGCGGCGCTGGCGCCAAGATCCTGAGCCGCCTCATAAAGACTGTTGTCGATTTTTACGATGACAGAGTAAATAGGTAAAATCATAAACGGAAGGAAATTATACACCATACCGACGACAATAGCGGTTTGTGTATTAATGACGCGAACTGCGGGAAGTCCGAGAAAACCAAGAAATCTGTTGAGCAAACCTGTGTTTTCGAGTATGGACATCCAAGCATAGGTGCGCAGCAGGAAACTCATCCACATAGGAAGCATGATGAGCATGATGAGTACACGCTGCGTTCGCAGGCCTTCCCGTGACAGGAAGTATGCAAGCGGATACCCGACGACAATACATACTAACGTTGCGATGATTGCCAGCCGGAATGAACGTACAAACACCGGCAAAAACCGTCCCATCGCCAGAAAATTGTCAATAGTAGGCGTTCCGTCGAAAGTCGAGAAAGCGTAAACGACTACGATAACTATTGGCGCTACGACGAATATGGCCAGCCATCCGGCATAAGGGATAGCAAGGTATTTAGGTTTCATAATGCTGCTCTGCCGTTTCATCAGGGCTGTACAGGGCGTCGCTGATATCGTCATATTCTGCGCTGTATGAGCTGTAATCCCCATAAATGCCTGAAAACGGGCCTTTCTTCATGATATGTATTCCGTCGGGGTCTATCTTAACTCCGATTCTTGAGCCGACAGGACTGAGATCAGTCGTCTGAATGAGCCACTTAAAGCCTTTGAAATCGACGATAATATCGTAAAGCACACCTCGGAAGGTGATGCTGGAGACTGTACCTGTGAGATGCCCGTCATCCACATTGACAATGTCGATATCTTCGGGACGGATAACAACGTCGACCGGTTCCATTGGGGCAAACCCGCCGTCTAGACAGTTGAA
>Ga0099364_10003467_pt1 | contig 24477 bp, 21 predicted proteins | sample TergutTh196P3_FD_73070 | JGI IMG/M metagenome (GOLD analysis project Ga0099364, IMG submission 73070) | Microcerotermes parvus P3 segment gut microbial communities from Pointe-Noire, Republic of the Congo - Th196 P3 | ecosystem: Host-associated > Arthropoda: Insects > Digestive system > Gut ...
AAACTAAAGCGGAGAGCAATATTTGGTTCCGCGACGTGGAGCAGCCCTTTCTTGCCCAATGTTTGTTGAAGTCCATGGCTCTTTAGATGACCAACAATTCTTAGCTACACCCTGGGGTGCAAAAAGCACTTGACAAGAATGTTTGCTTTTGCTAGAGTAAATTTGAGAAATCAATAAAGCAAGCTGTGTACCACCCGGAGGAGCGTCTAACTCCACCGGGTAAGGTCTGGCAGTTGGTGTGCCACACAATACAGTAAACTGCGATACACGTATTTAGTATTATATTGTAATTGGTTATCATTTACAAGAATTACACGTGGGTGGTTGCTGGTCTATGCGTTTTTTAGCGGAGCATATGTGTGATAGCGCACATACGCTCCGTTTTTGATTTCTCGTGCGCTGCCCGGAATGGCCCCCCATAGTCATTCCGGGCGTTGAGGGCGCACTTAGTTTACTGCGGGAGAAAGATATGCATTTTGATCCAAATTATGGCGGGGTTGTCTTCCGTTTGTACGTTGCGGTAGTCGTGACAGGCGAATTGCTGTTATCGTTGGCAAAGAAAAAGCTTAGTACCTTATTAAAGAAAAGCACCCAGGGGGTGCAGATAAGTCCGCAGATTGCAGCGGATGATGGGGTGGTGGATATGTTGCCGCGTTAAGATTTAAGAAATGAGGGTATCACCTTGAATATGTTGGTCGGCCTTATAGGTCTTCCTTTGGGATATGTCATATATGGGGCGTACCGCCTGACCGGCAGCTACGGTCTGGCGATACTGATTTTTGCCGTGATTGCAAAGATTTTGGTATTCCCGGTGCAGATGGCAGCCCAAAAAAACTCCATCCGGCTCCTGCGCCTACAGCCGACCCTGGACAGAATAAAAAGACGCCATGCCGGTAACAGGGAGCTGATAAACGAAAGGCAGCACGAGCTTTTCCAAAAAGAAAAATACAGCCCCCTAATCGGCCTGGTGCCCCTGTTTATACAGCTGTTCCTGATTATCGGCATCATGCAGGTGATGTATAATCCCCTGGGACACATACTCCACCTGGACCCGGCCGTCATAGAAGTACTGGTAAACGCCACCAACGCACTGCTGGGCACTACCGGCGGGCCGGGCGATCAGCTGCGGGTGATTGAAGCCATGAAGGATCCCGCGAACCTTTTGTATTTTGAGTCCGTTCTTTCCGCTTTTCCCGATGCCGGGAGTATAATTTCCACAGTGCTGAGCGTGGATTTGAGTTTCTTGGGCTTAAACCTGGCGGCCATCCCCACGCCCATGCACATCTCGGCGGAGCTGTGGATTCCGCTTTTGGCCGGCATTTCATCCTGGCTGCTCTGCCTTTCACAAACTGCGCTGAGCCCCGGGGCGCTGAGCCAGGGCCGGGCCACAAACATGGGGCTTACCCTCTTCACGGTCACCCTGTCCATATATATCGCCTTTGTCACCCCGGCCGGCGTGGGCCTTTACTGGAGCGCCAAGAATGTCCTGGGCATCGCGGCGGTATTGCTGCTCAATAAGATGTATGACCCGCAAAAACTGGCGGGCGAGGCCCTGGCATATATCAAAGCAGGCCAAAAATCAACGGCCCAAAGAAAAGAGGAGCGGCGGCAAAACAAGGAGCTCGAGGCAAGAAGCCGGGCGGACGCGGCACGTTTCATGGCCGCGAAAAAAGAGCTGGTCTTTTATGCGATAAGCGCCGGCCAATATAAATATTACAAAAACATCATCGAATGGCTGCTGGCCCATTCCGACATTGTCATCCACTACCTAAGTAACGATGAAAACGATGCCGTGTTCAAACAATCCCATGAGCGGCTGATGACATACTACGCCACCCAGCAAAAAACCATCTCCCTGCTCCTTAAGCTGGATGCCCAGATGTTGCTGACGACGGTGGTGGATTTGCAAAGTTTTCATATGAAGCGTTCCATTGTGCGGTCGGATTTGGAGTATGTATTTGTGCCTCACGGTTTGGCTCATTCCCATATAACGGCGAGGGAGGGTGCATACGACTACTTTGACACGATTTTTTTAGTCGGGCCATACCGTATAGCTAATTTCCGTCTCCGCGAACAGATGGCCGGCCTGCCGAAAAAGCGGCTGGTCAAGGCCGGTTACGGGGTTTATGACCAGATTGTCGAGTCTTATGCGGCCATTGTCGATGCGGTCAACGAAAGGCCAAGGATTTTAATCGCCCCCTCGTGGCAGGAGGACAATATCACGGAGTTATGTATAGACGGGATTTTGGAGGCGCTGGTGGACAAGGGATACGAAATTGTCTTTAGGCCCCATCCCCAGGAAGTGAAGCTGTTTCCCGAACGGATGGCCGCCCTCAAAGAGCGCCACGCCCGCCATGTGGAGGCCGGGGACCTGGTCTTTGAGACGGATTTTTCCGCCGCCCAGTCCATATATACCGCCGACATCCTGATCACGGACTGGTCCAACATCGCCTTTGAGTTTTCATACGCCACCTTAAAACCCGCCATCTTCATCAACACGCCGATGAAGGTCCTAAACCCCAACTATAAGCGCTACGGTGAAGAATCCTTGCATCTATCCTTACGTGACGAGCTGGGGGTGGCCCTGGATTTGGCGGACATAGAAGCAGACCTGAGTGAAATCGTCGTCCGTCTTTTGGAAAACAAGGATGCCTACAGGGCACGGATTGAGACAGTGGTGGAACAACAGCTTTATTATCCGAGGCGCGCCGGTGAAGCGGGGGGAAGGTATGTATTGAATCGCTTGAAAAACAGGAATTTCCTTTATGGAGCTGATGATATAAAACTGGCATGAATTTAGATGGGAGCATGATTATGAAGAAAGCCGTGATTTTTGGTGCCACCGCAAATACCGAGAGAATTAAAGCTATTCAAAAGGCCTATGAGGTTATCTTTGCCACGGATAATGATCGGAGTAAATATGGCAAGTATTTAACAGATAACATAGTGATAAAAGATATTTGCGAATTGTCTAAAGGGGGTTATGACGATATTGTCATAGCTTCAATCATTGGACAAAATGAGATATTTAAGCAACTGCGGGATGAGTTTTGTATCGAAGAGAGTAGAATAATCCTCGATTATGTCGATTTTCCTTTGAAAGCCAGAAAGCAATTTCTATCATCTTTTTCCCAGCTTGCCCATGAGCAAAATATATCGGGTGCAGTATGTGAAGTCGGTGTATTTCGTGGTGAGTTTGCCAAAGAAATAAACAAAATGTTTCCTGATAGAAAGTGTTATTTATTTGATACTTTTTCCGGTTTCGACCAGAAAGATATTGAAAAGGAAACGGCTTTCAATTTCTCATCCCAAGGAGACGGACACCTAAACACAACAAGTGTTGAACTAGTTTTATCAAAAATGACATACAAAGACAAAATCATTATCAATAAAGGCTATTTCCCAGATACATTTGATGCCCATGATGAAAAATTTTACTTTGTCAATTTGGATGTTGACTTATACAACCCGATAGCACAAGGTTTGGAAATATTTTGGCCGCGCATGACTAGGGGAGGGGCCATACTGGTACACGACTATTTTCATCCCTCATACCGTGGCGTAAAGGCTGCTGTCGTGGAATTTGCCCAAAAAAACAATATCCATTTTTACCCTATAGGGGATGGCATCAGTATTGCGTTTTACAAATAGAATTTTAGAGGGCCAGTAGTTATGATTGTAGGGTTTACCGGTGGTGTGTTCGATATGTTCCACATAGGACATTTGAATTTGATTGAAAACGCAAAGTTACATTGCGATTATTTAATTGTTGGCGTGAATTCAGATGAACTCACGGAAGCATACAAGGGAAAAAGTACAATAGTACCGTTTGAAGAAAGAATCCGCATTGTTGCCGCCATAAAAAATGTCAACGAGGCCATCCGGATAGACACCTTGGATAAAGAGGATGTTTGGCGTCAAAAGCCATTTGACATATTGATGATAGGAAACGACTGGAAAGGCTCCGCCCGTTGGATAGAAACGGAGCAAATCATGTTGGCGCATAACGTAAAAACCATCTTTTTGCCATACACACCTTCCACCACGTCGACATTGCTTAGAGATAAGCTGGCGGGCATTGTCTGATCATCACACTCATCCCATCAATGCGATTTTTTCAGTCATGCAAAACAACCCCCTCCCTCAAAACATTTGTGTAAAAGGGCAGTGTATCCGCGTATTGTTCAAAAATCGCTTTGCCGGTATAGCAACATGAAATCCGAGTTCACATAAATTGTTGTAAAAACGCAGAAGGTTTCATTATTTCGGGGAGATTTATATTTAATTCGAGAAAATGTCCGTCACCGGTGATGAGGATGTCAACATCATAAGCAATCGCGGCATTAAGTATTGGTTGGTCTTTAATATCCCTAATATTGACCCCGACCCCGCCAATCCGGGGAGCAGGAACAAGCTCATATCTTAGTGTTGCAAAAAGATTATCCAGCACGGATAATCGGTGAGGGAATCGTTTTTTCGCCACATCATAGCTTTCACTAATAATATGGTCACACAATACTATATCGCAGTTTTCGCAAGCATACTCCAATACTAAATCAGGCACGGATCCTCGTTTCAAAATTGCAGATATTATCACATTCGTGTCAATCATTACCCTCATTGTCCGCCACCCTTACCGTAACGTAATTCCATGACATCCAGTAGAGCATCATCCTCCGACACATCTATATCTACAAGTGCTGCCTGTGCCTCGCGAATAGCGAGTAATGATGAATTCGACAAGATAATTTCGCCGTTTTTCTCAAAGAACATTATTTTATCCCCATCTTTAATTGCCAATTTACGTCTAATTTCAACAGGGAGAGTGAGCTGTCCGGTTGAAGATATTTTTGCTATATTCATGCTCATACCGAGGCCTCTTTCGTATTTATATAACAACTTGCGTTTTCAATTCATATCAACATTGCGCACTCCAGCAACATATGCTCATTATCGCCCCAAACGTGTGATTTGTCAATCATTGTCATATTCTTTTGTCACACTCTTTTCTTCTTTTCCTTGACTTACTTCATTCTTTTATTATATATTGTATGTGACAAAAACAAAAGAATAGTCGGTAAAATCCTCGTCGGCAACGGCGTGGCGGAACTGATAAAATCATTGATCGAACATATGGAGGGGAGAATGGGGATAATACTGCCGACCTTTGAGGAATATTCAAACCGCAAGGCCGGAAACACGGTGATATTTCGGCCGGACAATGACAGTTTTTCCTATTCGGCCCCGGATGTGATGAAATACTTTGATGGCAAGGACATAAAGGCGCTCATTTTAATCAATCCCGACAATCCCTCCGGCAATTATTTGGCGCATGATGCGGTGTTGGAGCTGGCCGAATGGACGCTCAGGCGCAATGTCCGCTTTATTCTCGACGAATCCTTTGTCGCGTTTGCCGCCACCGACGACAGTTTTGTGACAGATACGTTGCTGGACAAATACCCCCATATGGTGGTGCTGAAAAGCATGTCCGAGATATGGGGGATTCCGGGTTTGCGCATCGGCGTCATGGCCACGTCCGATGAACACCTGATAAAGATGGTGGGAAGCGATTTATCCATCTGGAACATAAACTCCTTTGCGGAGTTCTATTTGCAAATATGTGAAAAATACAAATCAGACTTCATCGCGGCGATGGAGTGTTTTCATTCGCTGCGCGAGGCATTTTACCAGGACTTAAAAGAGATAACTTTCCTGGAACCGATTCCCAGCAGGGCCAACTACATAACTTGCCGCCTCGGCGGGGGCCTGTCTGCCCTGGAACTGGCAAAGGCTTTGCTCTCGCGCCACAATATATTCATAAAAGATTTGACCGGGAAAGAGGGCATGGACGGCGATTACATCCGCCTGACCGTGAGGGGGGCGGACGAAAACCGGATATTGATAGAGGCGCTTAGGTGTTATGGGGACGGGCTGGCGGGGTTTGACAGCAAAAAACCGGATAATGGCCCATTTTATCATTTTATCCCGCGCTAATTTCTGCTTGCCAGGATATAGATAGTATGGTATGATACCAAGGGTCGAAAGGTCGTGTTAGGCTGGCGAGAGCATGAAATGCGGAGCCAGCCGTGGTATCAGTTGCAAACAAGCCGGCGTGTCGGAATGGCAGACGGGGCAGACTCAAAATCTGTTGTGGGTAACCATGTGCGGGTTCAAGTTCCGTTGCCGGCATTTAATGAACGGAGCGACAAAGGAAGAAAAACCGTGAATCTCAAATCAATCAAAGAGAAAGTTTTGTCACAATTGGCCCCGGATGAAATCATCCATGGCGAGTTGATTTTTCACGCTTGTGATTGTCAAATACTATCCCAATCAGCAATATCAATTGATTTTTTGATTGATACGACATATGACAAAGAGTCATTGGAATATGCGCTGACAGTTTGCGGTGAGAGCGAGGATCAAATCTTGAATCCGGAGAAAAACAAGAGTCCGGTCTCGTGGGATCGCTATTCTTATGCCTGCTTACTGCAATATGAACAAGAACTCAGTCTTCTTGATCCCAAAGAAAAAATAGAACATAAAAAATACACCCGTCAAGGCATGATTAACCGCGTGCTTGGTGAGCGCAGGGAGAAAGCGGAAAAAGCCACATACCGTATCAAGTGGGCGAGTAATGTTCATGGTGACCATGTTTTAACCAACGAAAGTGGCGTCAAGTACAAAGTGTTTCTCCGTGATTTTGAGGCGGAAACCGGATATAGCGACAGCATGGACGGAAAGCTTAATAAATTGGGTACTACCAAGCATATCATGTTTGCATTTAACGAATTAAAGAAAAACCGTGATTTATGGGACCGTTTGGATAAAACCTATCCTTTCATTGAGATATACTGTGATCCCTTAAATGAAAACAAAATCACCTGGCATTATCCGCATGAGATGCCGATAGCGGAAAATCTGCTCATTTCACGCCATTTCAAAAAGAAAAACCATATTGAGAACCGGGAACGCGATATCAAATCTTTTTTGAATTTTATTGAAGAAGCAGACGATTTTTTGACAATCCGGATTCGGCCCGAGGTCAGGGAAAAAGTAGAGCGCGTCTTTGAAAAATCCTTGCTCCGCGAGCTTGCCGAGACGCATAAACCAGATTATTCCCTGATTAAGGCAGATTTATTCCCCTATCAAAGAGAGGGAACAGAGTTTGCGCTGTTCAAAAAAGTTGCGATCATCGCTGATGAAATGGGCTTGGGGAAAACTGTTCAGGCAGTGTCTTGCGCCGTACTCAAGAAGCATATTTTTGGCTTCGAAAAGACCTTGATTGTTTGCCCTGCTACCCTGAAGTCGCAATGGAAAAAGGAAATTGAGAAGTTTACGGACGAAAAAGCACTCATTATCGCCGGTACGCCCAAGGAAAGAGAATGTCAATATTTGGACAAAGAGCATTATTTCTTTATTGTAAATTACGAAACAGTCCTGCGGGACAGTCATGCCATCAATAAGGCCGGCATGGATTTTCTGATTCTTGACGAGGCACAGAAAATCAAAAATTATGAAACGAAGACATCTTCCGCCATTAAGCGACTAATGTCAAAACATACACTCATTATAACGGGAACTCCGATTGAAAACCGCTTGATTGATATTTTTTCGATTATCAGTGTGCTGGATCCCTATTTCCTGGGACCGTTATGGGAATTTTCTTACCAACATTGTCTGTTTGATCCGGAAAAGACGAACAAAATTAATGGTTACTATAATCTCAAGGATTTAAATGTCAGACTGTCAGAGATACTTATCCGCCGGGAAAAACGGAATGTGCTCAGTCAGCTGCCTAATGTGGTGCAAATTGATGTTCCGGTTGAAATATCGCCCCAGCAGGCTGAATATCATGCGTCGTGTGCAAGCGGGATTGCGCAGATTTTGCATAAAAAATTCATTACCGCTTACGATATGCAGAAGATGCAGATATTATTATGTAACATGCGCATGGTTTGCGATTCGACATATCTGATTGATGAAGAAACGAATATTTCGCCTAAGATGGATATCTTGCAAAATATCTTGTTGGAAAAATATGACTTGCGAAATTCACCCCGGAAGATAATCATTTTTTCCGAGTGGGTCAAAGTCCATAAATTGATTGGGCAGATGCTTAGACAAAATAAAATCGGTTTTGTTGAGCTTAGTGGCAAGGTTCCGGTCAAATCACGCGGTGAGCTGATCAAAAAATTCGAGAATAATCCGGAATGTCAGATTTTTTTGTCGACCGAAGCCGGAGGCGCAGGGCTAAATTTACAAATTGCGGATACGCTTATCAACTTTGAACTCCCTTGGAACCCGGCCAAAAAGAATCAACGCATCGGCCGAATTGACCGAATTGGTCAAAAAAGTGGTCATCTCACAATCTATAACCTCATTACCCACAATTCCATTGAGCAGCAGATTGCGGCCGGATTGCTGGTGAAGCAAAACCTTTTTGAAGGTGTGCTTGATAATAACAGTAAGATGGATTATGTCGATTTTTCATCGAAAGGCCGCTCGCAATTCATCGAGCAATTGGAGGCTTTTCTTAATCAGCCGCTTGAAGAGGAAATGGAATTCGCCCCCTCGTCACAGGCAGCAGTTGCGGAGACGGAAGATGATTTGACGGATGATTACGTGCTGATGGACTCAGAAAATGACGATGATGGGCCGATAGATTCCACGGAAAAAAATAATGAAGCCAAGACTAAACCGAGCGAAAACGAAGAGAAAATCTTTGAGCTGGAACAGGTAATGACAAGTGGGATGCAGTTTTTGGCGGGCTTATATAAAATGTCAACCGGTAAAGAATCGGATTTTGAAAACCAAAAAATCAAAGTAAATAAAGAGACTGGTGAAGTTACAATGACCTTTAGGCTGCCTATCTGATGTTTGGCATTTTATGAGGAGGAAAAAGATGATGAAATCCCTTAAGAAAACCCTTTGTTTCCTACTGTCTGCCGCCCTTTTTATCTGTATGTTATCCGCTTGCGGGAATGCGGATGACGATAGTGCGGTAAACGAGATTACACAGTCTGGCGATGCGGATTGGGTGGATCATGGTAGCGATGACCCCGATGACCCCGACAACCCCGATGACACGACCGACACATCTGACACAGCTGCCGCAGTGGATCAAATTAGCATTATCACAACTATTTTTCCGCTATATGATTGGCTTAGGGTTTTAATCGGGGAGGAAAACAAGGATAAGTACGACCTTACGATGCTCCTGGGTACGGGTGTGGATCTCCACAGCTATAGTCCCTCAGTATCCGACATGGCAAAAATCAAAGACTGCGATGTCTTTGTCTATGTTGGCGGCCATTCCGATGACTGGGTGGACAGTGTCCTGCGTGACGCAAATGCGGATATGATTACGCTAAATCTCATGGAAGTACTCGGCGATATGGTCTTATATGATGATTTGGTGGAATATGATGACCACGATCACGACTACGATTACGATTACGACCAGGATTACGACTACGACCATGATTATGACTACGACCATGATTATGACTACGACCATGATTATGACTATGACAATGATTACGACTACGATCATGATTACGACTATGACAACGACCACGACAATGATTACGACTATGACTATGACTATGATGGCGGCATGGAAGAATGGGAAGTGGATGAGCATATTTGGCTGTCACTGAGAAACGCCGACGAGCTAAGTTTTGCCCTGATGATGCTGCTTGTGCAGCTGGATGCGGACTACGAAGAAAGCTACGTAAACAATATGAACGCCTATATGGACAGGCTGATGGAGTTGGACGAAAAATATCAGGACATGGTGGACGGGGCCACCGTACATACGGCACTATTTGCTGACCGTTTCCCTTTCCGCTATCTGATGGAAGACTATGCCCTGGAATACTTTGCCGCGTTCAGTGGTTGCTCTAGCGAGAAAGAGGCTAGTTTTGAGACCATCGTCAGGTTGGCTAATACCTTGGATGAACTGGAGCTAAAGTCGGTAGTGGTGACGGAAGCCTCGGATCAGTCCATTGCGCGGACGGTCATAGATGCCGGTGCCGATAAAAACCAGAACATAATCGTGATGGATTCCATGCAGTCTGTCACTTTCGCGGATGTGGACGCCGGGGCGACATATCTGGCTATCATGGAAAAAAACCTGGCGGCATTAAGGGAGGCGCTAAGGTAGTCTGCGTAGGACCTGTTATACATTGGGCTTGCGCTTTGGCCGGAAGCTACATATAATTAATACTAGGCTGGCGGGAGCATGAAATGCGGAGCCAGCCGTGGTATCTGCCAAGAATAATAAAGACAGCGCGAAATTAAGCTGCGCTAAGCAAACCAACTGTTTATGGTTGGGGAAAGGACATGGTTACTCCATGCAACTAAAATACTCTTTCAGCGAAATACCGCCATCTTTGAGGGTCGCGGCCATAATCCTATATCTGTTGGTGATTGCCGCCGGGCTATTTGTCCTCTTTCATCCCCTGAGCGTGGTGGTGGTGTTCTTGGTCGCCATGCTTGTCCGGGGCCTGTATCTCATATGTAAGTATGTGCTGGCCAAAGGGGAGAGAAACGGCTGGGATTTAATCGGCGGCATATTCAACATGGCAATCGGCCTGATTATGTTCTTTGGTGACCGGGAAGTGCAGATTTTTGGCATCATCTTATATGAGATTTTGATTGCCATTTGGGCGATAATAAACGGCATCGTTTATATTTGCGGCAGCCTGGGGGTGAAGAAGCTGGTCGGCAAAATCGGTGAACATTTAGGCGAGAAGGTGGGCGGGAAGCTGTGGCTGGTCACCCTGGTGTTGGGTGTGTTGTCCGTGGTCTGCGGTGTGTTGATGCTGATCATGCCGGCCCTGGGCGCCCGGGTCATGGTATATGCCGCCAATATATTCATGGGTGCGGCGTTGATACTGGTGGGTTTGTTGGGCTTTGTCACAGCCCTCAGCATGGGCGGCAACAAGCCGCGGCCCGCATAGCTGGTAGCGGCTTAAGCTTGGACTTGCTGCGACTTGCGATTTAGTGAGCGGAGGGCTTGGATGCGTTTTATCAAAGCAGAAGATTATCAAAGAATGTGTTGGATGGCGGCATCCATCATTGGCGGGCGGATTATTAGCAAGCCGGACTGCGTGCTGGGCCTGGCCACGGGTTCCACGCCCGTTGGCATCTATGAAAATCTGGTAAAGGCCCACAAAGACGGCGAGCTGGATTTTTCTAACGTTAAGAGCTTTAACTTGGATGAATACATAGGGATTGCCCGCAACGATGTACAAAGTTATTACTATTATATGCAAGAGCACTTGTTTAAGCATGTCAACATCGCGGCGGCCAATACCCATATCCCGGACGGCATGGCGGCAGACACTGCAGCGGCTTGTGATGACTATGAGCACCGGATAAGCGCTGCGGGCGGTGTGGACATGCAGCTGTTGGGCATGGGACATAACGGACATATCGGTTTTAACGAACCCGGCACGGAGTTTACAAAAAAGACATCCATGGTTACCTTGGCCCAGACGACCATAGAAGCCAATAAACGTTTCTTTAGCTCCCCGGATGATGTGCCGCGCCAGGCCATATCGATGGGCATAGGCACGATCATGGCCGCGCGGAAGGTGCTGGTGGCGGTGAGCGGCAAGGAAAAGGCCGTTGTTGTGAAGGAAGCCTTTTTTGGCCCCGTGTTACCCGCCATGCCGGCCTCCATCCTGCAATTCCATCCGGATGTGACGGTGGTGGGTGACGAGGCGGCCTTTTCCCTGCTGCCTACAGCCCAGAAACTATAATGGTGGATGCATGAAATGCAAGGATTTTGAAAAGCAGATTTCTCTCTACCAGGATAATATGCTCTCCACCAAGGAGCTGGCGGCCTTTGTGGCGCATTTGGACGAGTGCGCGAATTGCCGCGAGGAGCTGTCCATCTATTATCTGGTCAATGAGGGGATTATGCACCTGGATGAGGGGGGGGCCTTTGATTTGCAGCAGATCATGAGTTCCCATCGCGAACGTTCGGCAAATCAATTAAGGGCGCAGCGGCATATGCAAATTACCGCCTACGCCTTTGCGGTCCTGCTTATCATTGCAGCCGCCTTTTTTATTTTTTGGTATGTTTTTTAGACAGATATGGCAAGCTCCGAAAGGCATGGTCTATATGTCAAAAATTGTTTTAATAGACGGGCACAGCATCCTAAACCGCGCTTTCTTCGGGATGCCAAACCTCACTAATTCCAAGGGATTTCACACCGGCGCCATATATGGCTTCTTAAACATCCTGTTCCGTATCCTGGAAGAAGAACAGCCGGAGTTTTTGACCGTGGCTTTTGACGAGGCGGCGCCGACATTCCGGCATAAGATATACAAAGCATATAAGGGCACACGTAAACCGATGCCGCAAGAGCTGAGGGAGCAGGTGCCGGTGATTAAGGATGTGCTCAGTGCGATGAATATCTGCATTGTCAGTCAGCCGGGCCTGGAAGCAGACGACATCCTGGCCACCATCGCCCTGCAGGCGGAAAAAGACGGTCTGGCGGTATCCTTGGTCTCCGGTGACCGCGACTTGTTACAGGTGGCTTCCGACGTCATCAAAATCCGTATCCCCAAGACCAAGGGCGGACGCAGCGAGATAGAGGACTACCATGCCGAAGATGTAAAGCGCGTCTATCAGATAGAACCCGCCCGTTTTATAGACTTAAAGGCCCTCATGGGCGATAGCTCCGATAATATCCCCGGTGTACCCAAGATAGGGGAAAAAACCGCGACCCAGTTGCTTGTCCAATATGGCTCCCTGGACGCAATATATGGAAATCTGTCCGACATAGAAAAAGTGTCGGTAAAAAATACCCTGGCAGAAAACAAAGAACTGGCCGATCTAAGCTATCGCCTGGCCACCATAAATACCGCCGCGCAGACGAATTTTAGTTATGAGCAGGCAAAAATCGGCGATTTCTATAACGCGGCGGCCTACGCCCTCTTTAAGGAGCTGGAGTTTAAGAACCATCTGTCCCGCTTTGATGTGGGGCGCTTTGATGGGGCCCAGGATGAAGCACGGCAGGCAGACACGCTGGTGTTGGAGGATTTGTCTGCGGTGGAGCGTTGCTTTGCGGCTCTTTTAACGCTTGCGGCGCAGTCGTATGTGGGCATATATCCCCTTTGTGACAGCTCATCCCTGTATGGCGTGGCCATATCCGCGCCCAATCCGCAATCCCCGGAGGAGATAAACACATACTACATTCCCCGGCAGGGCTTTGTCACGGCGGACTATCTGGGCGAAAAACTGCGTTTGCTGGCACATGGCTTACGTGATAAGCACATTCGCATGGCCACCTTCGACATAAAAAATAAATACGACTTTTTTCTTGAAGCATCCATAGCAGGGACAGAGGGCGTGGCTGTCACGGCCGCTTTTTTTGACATACTGATAGCCGCCTATCTGCTAAACCCGCTAAAGAATGACTATCAGGCGGAAGACATTGCCGATGAACACTTGGGTCAGACGCTTGAGACATATGAGCATTTGTTTGGCAAAATGCCGCTACCGATGGCGGCCTTGCAAACAGAGATAATCGCAAAATATGCGGGAGCGGTAGCCCGGACGGCGTATCTTTCGGCTCCCATTCTAATGGAAAAATTGAAAGAAGCGGGCATGGAGGCGCTGTTTAATGAGATGGAAATGCCCCTGTCCCATGTACTGGGCGACATGGAAAAAATTGGTATTCTAGTGGAGCCTCAGCAGCTAAAAGAATATGGCGAAACGCTCTCCGGGCGGATAGCCGAATTGGAGGAACTGATATATGGGCAGGCCGGCATAGAGTTTAACCTCAATTCGCCCAAGCAGCTCAGCGATATTTTATTTAATCAGATGAACTTGCCGGGTGGCAAAAAGACCAAGACCGGCTATTCAACCGCCGCCGATGTCTTGGAGCAATTAGCGCCCAAGCATCCGATAATAAAGGACATCCTGGAATACAGGGGTCTGGCGAAGCTAAAATCCACCTATGCCGACGGTTTGTTTGCCTATATCGCGGCAGATGAGCGCATCCGTACCCATCTAAAGCAGACCATCACCGCCACGGGGCGGCTGTCCTCGGCCGATCCCAATTTGCAAAACATTCCGATGCGCACACCGCTGGGGCGGCTGATCCGCAAGGTGTTTATCGCCACGCCGGGTTATAGCTTTGTCTCTGCGGACTATTCGCAGATAGAGCTGAGGGTGCTGGCGCATATGTCCGAGGACGATCAACTGATAGCGGCCTATCACATGGAAGAAGACATACACCGCGCCACCGCCGCCAAGGTGTTTGATGTTCCACTAAAAGAGGTGACACAGAGCCAAAGAAGCAACGCCAAGGCGGTAAATTTTGGCATTGTCTATGGCATCAGTTCCTTTGGCCTAAGCCAAGATTTGACCATATCAGTGAAAGAGGCGGAAGGCTATATCAGCCAGTATTTTGCCACCTATCCGCAGGTGAAAACATTCCTGGACGAAACGGTGGAGCAGGCAAAGGCGCAAGGTTATGTGACAACGCTCTTTGGCCGCCGAAGGCCCGTTCCTGAGCTAAATAGCTCGGTCTATTCCCAGCGCTCCTTTGGCGAGCGGGTGGCCATGAATACGCCCATTCAAGGCACTGCCGCAGACATTATTAAGATTGCCATGATACGGGTCTGGGACAGGCTTAAAAAAGCCGGTCTTAGATCCAGACTCATCTTGCAGATACACGATGAGCTGTTGCTGGAGGCCGCCGTGGATGAGGTCGAAACAGTGAAAGCCATACTGATGGAAGAAATGATGGGAGCGGCACAGCTGCTGGTCGCGTTGGAGGTGAGTATGCACTGCGGTGAAGACTGGTACGAATGCGGCTAGCGTGCAGAGAATTTCCGGGTTTTGAAAAGGTAAGATTCTTGAATTCTCTGCACGCAGAAGAATGCTGACAGAACCAGCATTCTTCTGGTATTGGTTACATTAAGATTTATGTAAGGGAGCCATATGCACATAATCGGCGTTACCGGCGGCATTGGCAGCGGGAAAACGGCTCTGCTCGGGCGGCTGGAAAAATCACATAAGTGCAAAGTAATCAGCGCCGACGAAACGGCCCATCTGCTGTGCGAGCCAGGGAGGGCCTGCTTTCCGGCGCTGCTGGCACTGCTCGGTGAACGTATCCTGGGTGCGGATGGGCGGATAGACCGGGGGCAGATGGCGCAGATAGTATTTGGCGATGATGAACTCCTGGAGCAGGTGAATGCCATCATCCATCCGGAGGTATATGCCCATATCCAAGACTTAATACATACCGAAGAAAAAAAGGGGGAACTGGACTATATTTTTATCGAAGCAGCATTGTTAATTGAGAGCGGATATGATAAAATCGTTGATGAGACATGGTATGTACATACCGACGCAAAAAAAAGAATGGGACGCCTTAACCGCACGCGCAATGTTAGCCAAGACAAGGCGCAAAGGATAATGGACAGGCAATTATCGGAGGCAGACTTTCGTGCCCGGTGTGATGTTGTTATTGACAACAATGCAGACTTGGACAGTGCTGTATCGCAGGCGTGTAAAGTAATCGAAAACTGCACCCGATATGGTGAAAATAAATAAAGCGGACAGGAGTAGGTTGTGGCAGAAGCGAAAAAATATCCCGGAAAAACAGTATTCGGCCTGGACATCGGCACCCGCAGTATTGTCGGCACGGTGGGTTATAAGAATGGCAAGAATTTTTGCGTGATTGCCCATCGTTCCATCGAGCATGAATCGCGGGCGATGATAGACGGGCAAATACACGACATCATAAAAGTAGGGGAGACCATTTCGGAAGTGAGAAAACGCTTGGAAGAAGTGACAAGCATGAAACTAAGCGAAGTGGCTATCGCCGCCGCCGGCCGTGTGCTCAGGACGGTAAATGTATCCGTGGAGTGGCCGCTGATACCCGAGCGCGAGGTGACCAACGAGGATATATACGCCCTGGCCTCGATGGGTGTGGAAAAGGCCTATTTGGAGTTCGAAAAACCCGAGGAGCAAGACGGGCAGCATGATACGGACACCAGGTTTTATTGCGTGGGCCATAGTATTGTCCGCTTTTACCTAAACGGCTACCAGATTGGCAATCTGGAAGGCCATAAGGCCAAGGTGATCGGTGCCGATATTATCGCCACCTTTTTACCGGACGATGTGGTAAATAGCCTGCACAAGGCGGTGGAGTTTGCCCAGCTGGACATCGCCAGTTTGACCCTGGAGCCCATCGCTGCCATACAACTGGCCATTCCGGAAAGATACCGGGCGCTGAACATCGCCTTAGTGGATGTCGGAGCCGGCACCAGCGATATTTCCATCAGTAAGGATGGCAGCATCATATCCTATGGCATGATAGCCAAGGCCGGCGACGCCCTGACAGAAGAAATTGCCGCCCATTGCCTGGTGGATTTTGCCACCGCCGAGCAGATTAAGCACGCCGCCGGGGAAATGGATGACATATCCTATTCGGACATCATGTTTTTGCCCAAGACGATAAAAAAGAAAGAGGTCCTTTCGATTGTGGATGAAACCCTGCATGACATGGCTGCCCAGGCAGCGGCGCTGATATGCGAACTAAACGGCGGGAAATCGGTCAGTGCCGTGTTTGTGGTGGGCGGCGGCGGCAAGATACCGGGCTACACCGATATTTTGGCGGACGAGCTGGGGATTGCCCGCGAGCGGGTGGCGCTACGGGGCGAGGAAGTGATGATGGACATCATTTTTGAAGAAGAGGGGATGAAAAAGGATTCGCTCTTGGTGACGCCGGTGGGTATTTGCCTGAATTATTATGAGCAAAACAATAACTTTATCTTTGTCAGCTTTAACGGGCAACGCCTAAAAATATATGACAATAATCGTCTGGCCGTGGTGGACGCGGCCATGCAGGCCCTCTTTCCCAACGATGCTTTGTTCCCCAAACGGGGCAAGGCCTTGAATTTCCAACTGGGCGGCACAAGCCGTATGGTGCGTGGCCAGCCGGGCGAGGCGGCCGTCATCAGCGTTAATGGTGATGCGGCGGACATCTACACGCCCATACACGGCAATGACGTGATTGTGGTGAAGGAATCGACGGCGGGAGAAGCCGGGCGGATCTCCATCGGCGAGATAAAGGAGCTTAATGGCATCCTGAGCATCTGGATAAATGAGCGTGTGGTGGAGCTGCCGCGCACCGCCTGGGTGAACGGGGAGTTGCAAACGCCGTATTACGAAATTATGGAAGGCGACAAGGTGGAACTGGCCACCTATTATACCGTGCGCCAGATTGCCGAATACATGGATGTGGTGCTGGAATATGGCCAGGATATATATGTAAACAACAAACGGGCCGATTTGGACACCCCGGTTTATGAGAATTTCTCCGTCGGTTGGTCATTGCTGGAGACGGTGTTTGTGGAGGCGGATGAAGGAGAAACAGTGGAAACGTTGCCCGGGGATGAAGTGGTGACCGTGGCCGAGGATATGGAGCCGCCGACCATGCTGACGGTGGTGGTGAATGAAGATACCGTCGTGCTGACGGGTAAGTCCGAGTACGTCTTTGTGGATATTTTTGAGTTCATAGACTTTGATTTAATCAATGCCCGGGGCCGCAACATCATCACCCAACTAAACGGCAGGGCCGCCCAGTTCATGGAACCGCTAAAGGATGGCGACGCGATGGAGATTTACTGGAACGAATGAGATTACTGAGCATAGCCAGCGGCAGCAGCGGGAATTGCATATACGTGGGTACGGACGCTGCCCATATCTTGATAGATGCCGGTATCAGTGGAAAGCGCACAGCGGAAGGGCTTATGGCGGCGGACATATCCTGCCAGGATTTGGACGCCATTTTTGTAAGCCATGAACACAGCGACCATATTAACGGCCTGGGTGTTTTGGCGCGGCGCCATGGCATCCCCATATATGCGACCGGCGGCACCGTGCAGGGGATTTTGGCCGCCGAGCTGGGAGACATAGACAGGGACTTATTACATGTGATAAAGCCGGATGAACGGGTTATCATCAAGGATATGTGCCTGTATCCCATGCGGACTTCGCACGACGCCGCCGAGCCGGTCGCCTACCGGGTTTCCTTTGGCAAAAGGCGGATCGGCATTATCACGGATTTGGGTTGCTACAATGAATATACGGTGGAATGTCTGAAAGGGATGGATGTGTTGTTCCTGGAAGCCAACCATGATGTCCGTATGCTGGAAGTCGGCAAGTACCCCTATTTTTTGAAGCGGCGCATACTGGGCGAGCGTGGGCATCTGTCCAATGAGCTGGCCGGGCGGCTGCTGGCCCGCCTGATGCATGACGGGCTAAAAACCGTGGTGCTGGGGCACTTAAGCCAGGAAAACAATCTGCCGGAGCTGGCTTACGAGACCGTGCGTATCGAGGTCAACATGGCGGACAATGAGTTTAAGGCTGCGGACTTTCCCATGTTCATCGCCCCCCGTAATAGTGTGTCGCCGTTGGTCTACGCATAAAAGGAAAAGCCATGAAAAAAGCCATCATCACCGTTGTGGGCAGGGACAGTGTCGGCATTATCGCCCGGGTTTGTACGCTACTGTCGGAAAATAAGATAAACATCGAGGACATATCCCAGACCATCGTCGGCGGGTATTTTAACATGATGATGGTGGTGGACATGAGCCGCTGCGAGAAAGTCTTTACGGAAATGTCGGCCGAGCTGGAAAGGCTCGGGGCCGCAATCGGCGTTGTCATCAACTGCCAGCGCGAGGAAATTTTTGAGAGTATGCACCGGCTATAGCCAAATGTGTCATTGCGGGCCCGCATCCCACACTTTGTGTGGGCGCAATCCCCCGTTATAGTAGGATACCTCCATGTTAAACCTCCACGAAATAAACGAAACCAGGCAAATGATAGAAAAGGATAATCTCGATGTCCGCACCATCACAATGGGGATTAGTCTTTTGGATACCATTACTGCCGATTTGGACAGTTTAAAGTGCCGCATATACGAAAAAATCCATGATGCCGCCCGTGATTTGGTCACGGTCGGTGATGACATAATGCGCGAATTCGGCGTGCCCATTGTCAATAAGCGTATTTGCGTCACCCCCATCGCCCTGGTGGGCGCGTCCGCCTGCCAAAGCAGCGCCGATTTTATTCAGATTGCCCAGACCCTGGACCGCGTGGCGAAGGATGTGGGCGTGAACTTTATCGGCGGCTATAGCACTTTGGTCTCCAAGGGCCAGACCCCGGCCGACGAAATGCTGATAAAATCCATCCCGCAGGCCCTGGCGACGACCGAGCGGGTCTGCGCCTCGGTGGACCTTGGGCGGACGGAATGCGGTATAAACATGGACGCCGTGCGTGTGATGGGCGAGATAATACTGGAACTGGCCGGGCGCACCAAGGAGCATGATTCCAAAGGCTGCGCCAAGCTGGTGGTCTTTTGCAATGCCCCCGGCGACAATCCTTTCATGGCCGGGGCCTTTCATGGCGTGGGCGAGGCAGACAGGGTGATAAATGTCGGCGTGAGCGGCCCGGGAGCCGTGAAAGAAGCCGTGAGCAGGCTGGAGGGCGCGGACTTTGAACTGCTGTGTGAAACCATCAAGAAGACCGCCTTCAAAGTGACACGCGTGGGCCAGTTGGTGGCCAAAGAAGCCGCCAGCAGATTGGGTGTCTCCTTTGGCATCGTGGATTTGTCTTTGGCTCCCACCCCGGCCATAGGCGATTCAGTCGCCGACATCCTCTGCGCGATGGGCCTGGAGTATGCGGGCGCCCCCGGCACGACGGCGGCCCTGGCCCTGCTAAACGATCAGGTGAAAAAGGGCGGCGTGATGGCCTCGTCCTATGTGGGCGGCTTGAGCGGGGCCTTTATCCCCGTGAGCGAGGATCAGGGAATGATAGACGCCGTGGCTGCCGGGGCCCTGAGTTTGGAAAAGCTGGAGGCGATGACCTGCGTCTGTTCGGTGGGCCTGGACATGATTGCCATCCCCGGTGATACCCCGGCCGGCACCATCTCCGGCATTATTGCCGACGAGATGGCCATCGGCATGATAAATAATAAGACCACGGCCGTGCGTATTATTCCCGTGGCTGGCAAGACGGTCGGCGATACCGCCTATTTTGGCGGCCTGCTGGGACAGGCGCCCATCATGGCCGTCAGTAAGTTTTCCTGCGATGAGTTCATTGGCCGTGGCGGGCGGATCCCCGCCCCGATACAGAGTTTTGGGAATTAGGTGTTAAAAGGCAGGAAATTAAAGCGTGATGAGTTTCAATGAGATTCTTGATATAAGCGCAATATATAGATTGACCGCCAGGCCTATTCCAAGAACAAGAATAGAATAAAATGCGTAAAAAATGAAATTCCCCCTGTAGTCATAGCCGAAGTCCATCCATGTGCCTGACACCGAATCTGTGGTTCCGCTAATCAGCCAAATTAGTGATGTTACAATGCCCACGAGAAAAATCACGCCTCCTATGAAAAAAAACATTTTTCGTGAATGACGGCCAAATTGGGTTACTTTTTCATTTATTGCCACATCTACTATTGCTATTATTGCGTAATAAACAAACGGCGAGATCATAATAAACTTTTCAATGTCTGTCTGTAATCCATTGATATATCTGTCATTACTACCGACAGATAAATCCAACAAGAGCCATCCCAAAGCAAATAATGCAATGGCACCCACATTAATAACTATATACTTTATTTTCATCCACATATCGACCCTCCTGTTCCTGATAGTATTTACACTATGATACATGATGGTATTGTTGGTGTTGCTCTTAGGGTGTCGGGATACGTATGGGTTCGTATCCCGACACCCTACTCCCGAAGTACCACCTTCACACTGTGTCCCACCGGTGTGGCCGAACCTTCGAAATACACATCTAGCCGCAGTTTTCCGCCTTTGCCCATATTGTCTATATATTGGTCCTTGAAACCAACCGCATATCTGCCGTTTCGAATCATCCGGATGCCGTATAGATCCGTACTAGCAACGCCAATCCTGACATCGACAATCCTCGCTGCTGGCGGATTTAGCACGGTGATGTCTACCACACCTTCACTGTGAACGTCATTTTTTTGCAAAGTGATAAGTTTCGTGCTTTGCAACCGTGGCTTTATCACCGGCCTCTTATCTTGCCAAGCGAAGGCGTGATCGTGATGCCCACCGGAGCATCGGGGAAGAAACTGTTGAAGCGGACGCTGTTTGCTCGTAGCGTCGGTTTTGTCCTCGTGATTTTTATGGTCAGGTCATTATAGGTGACGAATCTTGCACCGTCAGTGAACTCCACTTCCATTTTAGTTTTCAATACAGTCAGTTTCGCAGTTTTAAGGCCGACGGTCGGGATTAGTTCGACAAATCTGTCATCAACGGCCCGGGCCATGAAATGCTCGCCGTCCAGGTCGCTTAAGAGGCGTAGCGAACGAATGCTTTGCCTGACGGACTCGTCTGTTTCCGAAGAAGGCGAAGAATCGATGGCGGAAAAATCCCCAGCTCCCGGTGAATTCTGTTCAAGCACCAACTGAAGTGGCACCATGGCATAGTTGGTGCTGAGGGCATTGGATGTGACGGTGCTTTGTAGGAACTTCACACCCTGTATGGCATCACCGGGCGGCTTTTCAATCACGTCCACCCGACATTCGGCCGCAATGTCCATACCATCGACATATGCCGTGATGATTGTGGTTCCGACGCCGACGGCGCTCACCCAGCCATCCGGGGATACTGTGGCAACAGATGTCTTTGAGCTTTTCCAGTTTACATGCATCGCCACCCCCGGAGCGCTTGAATCATACGCTTCCAGCTGGTTGTTTTGGTTTTTCTGAAGCACAAGATATGATTTATCCAGAATCAAGGATGTACCGGTATCCGGCTCAATATCATCCTCATCATCCGGCCCGTGGGGGGATTTCGGCACGGTCAGCTTGAATGTCAGGGTATCGCTCACGATACCCTTGCTGATAAAAGCCGTCAGGCTTACAGGGGCATCGCCATCGGAATATGAGGGCCGGTGGCAAATACCCGCCGCAGAAATGATTGCTTCGTTGCTGGAGACCCAAGTGACTAGGCTACCCGAAGCACCGCTTACCGGCAAGACCAGATTTGCTGTCACGTCGGTCGGCAGATTGTTCACGCCTTTTATGCTGTCCCACGTTAATGTGCTTTTGTCGGATGCCACTGCCTGGAAGTCACTCTCGTCAATGATAGTCACCGTGAACTCATCCCGGATTCCATATGCTGTTTCACCCGTCACGACCACTGAACCGGCGGCCAGGGCATGAATCACGCCGTGCCTGTTGATGTCGATGATGTCGGTTTCGTTGACTGAATATACCATTTCAAGTTCTGTGGCAGTCGCGGGAGAAAACTGCGGCCTGATGAGAGCCCTTTCACCGACAATCATGTTTGCGTTATACCCTTGGTTGGGCATGTATATCAATGCCTCAGCTATCTGTTCGTCATCGGAAAATGAATCGTACATGAAATCATCGCTGTCGAATCCGTTATGTTCCCATCCGGCGGCGTCGGCGACAAGGTTTCCTAACTCGTCACGGATGTTTGCAACCACGGGTGCATCACTGGAATAGCGGATTCTTATCATTTCCGACATATTGCTGCCAACATCATGGGATGCCGTGGACATTCCCGTGCTAACCACTTCCTCATGGATTTTCGCGCTTACCGCGTCAAGCACATCGTCATCCTTAAGCAATTTACTATGATTTGCAGTATATGTAAAAATGCTAGGTAACACAGGCGTTGTATCTTCTTTTCTTTGGGCCATCGCACTGAAGCCCTGGACAGTCCCATCGCCATTTTTATCGTATACCATATCGCTCAACATACTCGGCCTTTCTATGAATGGTCCATCATACACGGCCTTCGCTGGGGTTAAACGCCCGAAAGCTGTCCCCATCAACAAGGTATCGACTTCCATCAAGGCCGCCCCGCTCCATTCATTCACCACATTTCCGTTCAATGTGGAGTTACGGAAATACTGGTGGCTTCGGCTGCTACCGTTGGTGAGTTTCGGGTTTATCCGGTCGCTTTGGTTTAGCATCCTGTAAAAATCGCTTATGGATGCGTACGCCATTTCTTTGTCAGGCCACCCTACCTTCAGGGGGAGGTGTTTCAGGTATTCGTCGCTTGGCAGTAGCTGATATGTAGTGGGGGAATTTTTGGCCCAGCTCCTGATCCAGGAATTCTGTGTGACAGCATCTATTAAGTGGCTTTTAAAAGACTGTTTCAAAAATTTACCGCTGTCCCCTCTTTCAATAGGTAATAGGGAAGCATATGTTCCGAACAGTGGCGCGGCAATCAGGATGGCCTTGTCTACCTTTCTCTTGTTCTCAATACTTTTGGATATATACGCCGAGGCCAGCAATCCACCTGTGCTGTGGGTGACGAAAACGACATCAGTATAATTATTGTCATTTATGTGGACTTCCAGTTCATCCAGGCTGTCGTTCAAATCCCCCAGCCAGTTGTAGGGCCAGAAAATGACGTCGTGTGTTTCGCCGTTCTCCTTGCCGAAGTCCCTTTCCAGCCGTTCCACCAACTCTTTCAGTGAATTGTCTGCGCCAAAATCGTCCCGCCCCCGGTCAACACCCAAAACGCCGGGATTCCCATCGGAATCCTGGATGAATTTGTCTTTGCTTGTGCCGCTCCAAAACCCTGCGTTTGCCAAGGCATCCACCCAAAGTTTGTCGCCCCTGCCATTGCCTACGATCAGCGTGTCAAGCATTATACGTACACCGTAATCCAGGGAGGAACCAGAAGTGTTTGTCATTTCGTAACGGATACGGAAAATATCTTTGCGGTTTGTCGAGGGATTGTTGACGATGGTAATATATTGCTTAATTGTCGTACCCAGAAGCGTCATGGTTGAAACAGCCTCCGTGGCGGCCGTGTTTATTTGCGGCGGACCGTCCGCTTTAAATATGGAGAAAACAGGGGCATTACTGAGTTGTATGGATGTATATGATGACTCGGGATATGGGTGGTCATGTAAAATCCCCTTTCCGTTTGCTGTTCCCATCGTGAAGCGCCCCAACTCATCCACATACGCCTCAACATATTGGTTACCAAAATGATATCGTTGGATTGGCAAGCCTTGTGGTTTTGCGTATACCGTATTATTTTCGTGATTATCGGCGGGAGATGTCCGCTGTTCTCGGTATTCCTCCTCCAACCCACTAGAATTATCCGTCTGGGCAAAACTGCTTAGATTAACGACGTGGGTGCAGAGCATGGCCATGACGAGCAACATGGTATTATAGTTCTTTTCGTATTTTTCATATGAATTGCCTTCCTTAGATTGTCGCCTACAGACAGTTAGATTAGACTAACTCAATTTGGATGGAATTCTATTTTAACGCTAATCACATAAACCTCAACTCCCAAGTAAAATTGGGTCTACATCATCCTTATTGAACGGCAGCGAATCCGGGCACGTGAAGCCAAAAGCTTTGTAGGCTTCATTCATTTTGCGAACGGGTTCAGTCGTGATCAGTTGGT
>Ga0099364_10003468_pt1 | contig 24474 bp, 25 predicted proteins | sample TergutTh196P3_FD_73070 | JGI IMG/M metagenome (GOLD analysis project Ga0099364, IMG submission 73070) | Microcerotermes parvus P3 segment gut microbial communities from Pointe-Noire, Republic of the Congo - Th196 P3 | ecosystem: Host-associated > Arthropoda: Insects > Digestive system > Gut ...
ACATTTTTGAATAAAGCAGTGATCAACATGATAAACGTCTTAACACTTCTACTGCCATTTACTATGAAAAGTCTTTCCAACGGTAGCTAACCGCTTTGTGTCTTCTCAATTTCCGTATTCAATTTTCAATGCGAAGTGTAACATGCAAGGCGTCAGTAGATGTTAGGAATGGTTATGACGGTTCTGGAATCTAGAAATAGCGAGTTGCAGACGACGCGGCTAACCCGCAACTTGACAATCCGTCCAGAATCGCGACAATTTCCACATCATGAGCGACACTACGCAAAAAAACTGCATCATCCACGAACTCGCCTGGCGAGGACTAATCCACCAAATGACCAGTCCCGAAACACTGGCCGACTGGCTTCGCGAAAAAACCAGAACCGTCTACGTCGGATTCGATCCCACTGCCGATAGCCTTCACGTCGGACACCTCGTCGCTCTCATGAACCTGCGACGCTTTCAACAATTCGGACACCGACCCATCGCCCTCGCCGGCGGAGCAACCGGAACCATCGGCGATCCCAGCGGAAAAAGCGAAGAACGAAACCTACTCTCCAAAGAACAAATCGAAAATAATATCGACGGCATCGAAAAACAGTTCCGCAAATTCCTGCGATTCGACGATTCTCCCAACGGCGCACTGCTCGTTAACAATGCCGACTGGCTCTCCAAAATGCTATACATTGACTTCCTCCGCGACGTCGGCAAGCACTTTCCCGTCGGTATGATGCTGGCCAAGGACTCCGTGCGGCTGCGTTTGGAAAATACCGAATCCGGCTTGAGTTTTACCGAATTCAGTTATATGCTGATGCAAAGTTATGATTTCGTGCATCTTTACAAGACATATCACTGCGAAATGCAACTTGGCGGAAGCGATCAATGGGGCAATATCACGATGGGTTGCGAATATGCCCGACGCGTCGGGCTCGGCGGCCATCTGCAAGGCTTGACCAGCCCGCTCCTGACGAAAAGCGACGGCGGCAAAATGGGTAAAACGGAAAGCGGAACGCTTTGGCTTGATGCAACCCGAACGCCGCCATACCAGTTTTATCAGTATTGGATTAACCTCGACGATGCGGATGTCGAAAAAACGCTCAAAATCTTTACCGACTTGTCGCAGCCGGAAATTGCCGAGGTCATTTCGGAACATCAAACCGATCCCGGCAAGCGGACGGCACAGCGTAGACTGGCCGACGAGTTGACGCAGTTGGTTCACGGCGAGGAGGGATTGTCCGCGGCGAAAAAGGCGACGGAGATATTTTTTGGAGCGGAAATATCGGCCTTGGATGACAGGTCGCTCGGAGCGATTTTTGCGGATGTGCCGAGCAAGGAGTTGCCGAAGGGGCGGTTATTGGCCGGATTGCCGTTGATAGAGGCGTTGGTGGAATCGGGCTTGGCATCATCGAAGAATGATGCGCGTCGGACGGTTCAGCAGGGTGGAGCGTATGTGAATAATCGGTCGATGAATGATGTGGAATCGGTATTAACGGAGGAGCATTTGGCGAGCGAGAGCGTGTTGGTGTTGCGGACGGGCAAGAAGCGGTATGCGTTGCTGCGATTTTTGTAGCCGGCGGCGTGGTCGCACGAGCCGGGGGCGTGAGCCCCCGGGTGAATCCACGTCGAACCAACCCGGGGGCTAACGCCCCTGGCTCTTGCGCTTATTTGCTATCTCACGCCTCCGCTCTCCACACATTGCCCTTGCTCCGCTTCGGCAAAATCTGTACACTCCGTTCGCGTCGGCAATGCCGCCAATGCAAACAAGAGACCTCTTTCAACGTAAAATAAGAATGCCCGCACTGCCGCGTTCATTAATGTTTGTGTCCCTGCTCTTGCTGAGCCTGCCCCTCCAGGCCCAAACTCCGCCGCCACTCCCAAAGCCGAATCAAACGCCAACGCAAACAAACAATCCACAACTTGAAAGTTTAGGAAGCCTTTTTAATAATTCCAATTCGAGAGTTTCGCATCCCGAAGCCCGATCCGCCGGAACTTCCGTCCAAACGGCACAACATCACGAATCTTCCCTCGACGACATTCCGCCGCCGAGCCAACTCCGGCAAGCCGCTGCGCAATTTTCAGTCCATCACGCCACGCCCTCAGCCCTGAACGAACAGCATTTTTACGACAATCCTTACGAAAAACGCTCGGAAGAACCGTACTACGACTTTGAATACGAAGACCACCAAGACTATATTGACGCTCCCAGTGCGACACTCGACAAAGCGCTGCATTCCCGCAGGCCGACGATTGACGCCAGCGAATATGAAGACGACGATGAAGCCAATGCCGGCGGTTGGACAAACAAATTGCTCAAGCCCAACCTCACGCCGCTCTTTTCCGTCGGCGGCAGTCTGCTCATCGTCATCGCATCCTTTTTCCTGCTGGTCATCCTGTTCCGAAAAGTATCGCCGCAGGGCAACCGCCCGCTGCCGAAAGAAGCCTTTGAATGTCTCGGACGATACTACTTAACGCAAAAACATCAGGTTCAAGTCCTTCGGCTCGGCAACCGCATCGTTCTGGTTTCCGTCATGCCGGACGGTGTCAGCACGCTTGCGGAAATTACCGACCCCGACGAAACGGTCGCGTTTTTGGGCTTATGCCGCAGTCTTGACAACAATTCCGCTACGGAAATGTTCCGCAAAACGATTGCCGGTATGTCGGACGACGAATTGAATCGTTCGCAGCATCGCCCCGTCGTAACGCCTCGTCGCAATGCTCCGCCGCAGCGGGCCGCTTCGCTCGACCTCTACAGCGATCCTGACGAAAGCCTTGCATCCATTCTAGCAAGAGGGAGGAACTATGGACGATAAAAAGACCGTTGGCCGCGTCGCCTGCGATTCGCCCCGTATCAGGCTCCATGGTAGGTCGTTGACCGCCGGGCGACGACCTGCGGCAACGCCGCACGCGATAACACGGTCAGCAACTTTCCTTATACTCCTTGCGGTTTTCGTGTTAACGCTCACATCGCTGCCCAGTACGGTATTCGCGCAGCCGGGCGTGACGTACAACCAGTATCACCCGAATCGTCCAAAGGAACGGCCTTACGGTGCTCGAACGGAACCGCATTATTGGAATACGCATCCAATCTATCATTACGATTCCAATAATGCCGCCGTCAATCGAGCGATTGAAAACCCCTTCCGTTCGACGCATGTTCCTGATCCGCCGTATCCCGACACTCCGGCGGAGCCGGGCGAAATGTCGCTCGGCGTGCCTACCCAGATTCTGCCCGGCGTCGAATTTCTCCGCTCGCCCGACGGGATGGTCTCGACGCTCCAAATTATGGTGCTTTTGACGGTGATTACCCTGTCGCCGTCGATTATGATTATGACAACGTCGTATATCCGCGTGATGACAGTCCTGGCAATCTTGCGTCAGGCCGTCGGGACGAACCAACTGCCGCCGAGTCAGGTCATTACGGCACTGTCCCTGTTCATCACGTTTATGGTGATGATGCCGGTTTGGTCGGAGGTTTATATTGAATCGGTATTACCATTTCAGGAGCGGCGGATTGGATTGGAAACGGCTTGGAACAAGGCGGAAAAGCCTATTCGGACGTTTATGGCGGCACAGATTGAGCGATGCGGCAATCAGGATACGGTCATTGCTTTGTTGGGTTATGTACCGGATTATAAGGAGCCGCAGGTGATTACGTGGCGGAACATACCGTGGGCGGCGTTGTTGCCAGCATTTATGTTAAGCGAGTTAAAGACGGCATTTTGTATCGGTTTTCAGATCTATTTGCCGTTTTTGGTGCTTGACATGATCATATCGAGCGTCATGGTTTCGATGGGTATGATGATGCTTCCGCCGGTGATTATCTCGTTGCCGTTCAAGTTGATGTTGTTCGTATTGATGGACGGTTGGGAGTTGGTCGTGATGATGTTATTGGACAGTTTTGAGCATTACGAGCCGGGCGAGGTGGTCATGCTTACGGGCCAGTGTCTGCTGGGCTTCGGTTAGCGAGGCCAACGGCTACAGGCGGCGAATAACCGGGGGGCTGACGCCTCCCGCTCGTGCTGTGAACAAAACAATCGAAATCCGTTTAGTCCGCCAACGTCTCGATCGCCTTGGCCGGACAAATGTTCTGACACATCTTGCAGCCCGCACAAAGCAATTCGTTAATCCTGACCCGATTGCCATTCTTCTCCATGCCCGGACAGCCGAGTTTCAAACAAATATCGCACATCTTGCATATATCCCGCACCGAAAGCGGCGGGCCCAACGGCTCCCGCAATTGCAACGGGCACGGTGCTTCCGAGACGATCAACCAAGGTTCCGGCGAATCCGTCGCCTCCTTGACCAACGCGATGGCCGTCTTGACGTCCCGGGGATCAACCGTCCGAACATTTTTTATCCCGCACGCCCTGCCAAGTTCCGCGATGGATACCATTACCGTATCCTCCTTCATCAACGTCCTGCCCGAACCAGGATGATCCTGGTGTCCCGTCATTGCCGTCGTTCGGTTATCGACCACAATGATCGTCGAAGTCCCCTTGTTATACGCAATGTCCAGCAAACCGGTAATGCCGCTGTGAAAAAAGGTCGAATCACCGACCATTCCGACGATTTTCTGCGGTTTTTCATTATTTCGCTCCGCTTTGTCCATTCCGTGTGCCATCGACACACCGCCGCCCATACAGAGCAGCGTATCCATTCGGGAAAGCGGCGGCAACACTCCGAGACTGTAACACCCGATGTCGCCGACGACGACCACGTCGATTTGAGCCAGGGCATAAAAAATTCCCCGATGCGGACAGCCTGCACACATCACCGGCGGACGGTTGGGCAGCGTGGGAATGTCGCTTGCCGACACACCCCGTGCAGCATTAGAGGTGCCGCACATGGTGCGCCGGCTAACATCAAGCACATCCGGCGACAATTCGCCGATGTTCGGTATGCTCTCTTTTCCGGTACACGCAATGCCGAGCGACTTGATGTGTTCCTCCAAAAAATCCTCCAATTCTTCGACGATGAGCAACTTTTCAACACCGGCAGCGAACGTCCTTATCATTTCATCAGGAAACGGGAAGGGCATCCCAATTTTGAGCACGGAAGCATCGGGAAACGTTTCCCGAACGTATTGATAGGCAACGCCGGATGTTACGATTCCCAACTTTTTATCCTGCCAAATGATTTTATTGAGCGGAGTCGTATCGCTGTATTGCCGTAGTTTTTTGAGGCGTTCTTCGAGGCGAACTCGCATTTGCCTGGCCCACATCGGGACGGCAACGAATCGCGGCGGGTCTTTCACGAAATGGATCGGTTTTTCCGATTCTTGGCGAGGCAATTCGCTGACCATTGTACGGGAATGGGAAATCCGGGTATTGCTTCGCAGGATGACGGGCGTGTTGAATTCTTCGGAGATTTCCAGTGCGATTTTGACGAAATCTTTTGCTTCTTGGGAGTCGGCGGGTTCCAAAATGGGGACTTTGGCGAAGCGTGCAAAGTGCCGTGTATCTTGTTCGTTTTGCGAGGAGTGCATACCGGGATCGTCGGCAACGACGACGACGAAACCGCCAACGACGCCGGTGTAGGCGAGTGTCATAAGGGGGTCGGCAGCGACGTTGAGGCCGACGTGTTTCATGGTTGCCATGGCTCGGGCACCGGCGAGAGCGGCACCGGCGGCGACTTCAAAGGCCACTTTTTCATTGGGCGACCATTCGGCGTAGATAGTGTCTTTGTATTTAGCGGCAACGTTTTGCAGGATTTCGGTGGAGGGCGTACCGGCATATGCAGCGGCAACGGTTACACCGGCTTCATAGGCACCGCGGGCGAAGGCTTCGTTACCGGAAAGGAGTGTTTTGGGCATTGACTGGAGAAGGGAAACTACTGTGCGTGTAATATACCATAAAAAAACGCTGGGCGCAAGAACCGGGAAACGATTTTAATCAAATCTAATCCATGATCGCCGAGCATCGTGTTCTGGATCGAAACACCAAATGCCAAATCACGCAATTCTGCTCCATTTTCTCTTGCACCCTGTAAAAATAGGAGTGAAAACTAAATTGGATGACAGAGTATTTCTAGGCTGGAAACAAAAAGCCCTCAGCGTAAGTTAGGCTATGTGAAAGGGAAGGGCCCCGGCACACGCTACGGGCCCCGTGAGCAGCCCCCCGCAATCCGCAAAATCGACAAATTTTCCCTAAACTACCTGACCGGAATAGCCGATACTCAAACATATGGAAAACCAGCGTCAGGAATTTCAAATCGGAATTATGGTGCTCGCCTGCATCGTCAGCCTTACGCTTATGGTCGTCTTCTTCGGAAAACAACCGATGTTCAATTTCAGCGGCGAAAGCAATACCATCCTCGTGCGATTCCAACGCGCTCCCGGTATCAAAACAAACTCACCCGTTTTCAAAAACGGAGTGCAAATCGGACGAGTCAGCCGCGTTGAACTCGTCGAACAAGATCGACAAGTCCAAATTAGCATCAACCTCGACCGCGGGCGAAAAGTCTATACCGACGAAGAATGCCGAATCCGACAAAATGCTATCATGGGCGATGCCTCCCTCGAATTCGCCAAACAATTAAACTTCACCGGAATCGTCGAAGAAGTTGACCATCACATTATCCCCTATCTCATCGGCGTTGACGCAACCGACCTCTTAAGCGGACTTGGTAACATCGAAGGCGATTTGACCCGAGCCATCCAAAATGTTGCCGAGGCCGCCGACCATCTGGGAACTTTCATTGGCCGCCTCAATACCGCAATCGGCACGCCGGAAGAATTTGCGGTCCAGCAACAAAAATTCCAGGCAATCGTCGATGAAACCCGGCAGACCATGTTTTCGATGCGGCAAACGACCGACGGAATCAGCCGCCTTGTCAACGATCCCGAAGTCCAAACCAATGTCCGAAAAGTCGTAAGCGATCTGCCCGAAATACTCGATCATTCCCGAATCCTAATCGGCGAGGCAACGCTTTTCGCCCACGATGCCCGGGGACTGATCGAAAGAGGCAACATGTCGCTGGATAATTTGACCGCCGGTCTTGATAAAGTCATGCGGACGCTGGACGTTATCACAGCGATTGCCGACCAAATCGAAGGCGATGTGCCGGAAATCGTTTCGGCAGTCAGGCGGAGTGCTCTGCGTCTGGAATCGCTTTTTGGCGAACTGACGATGATTGTTGAGAATTTCCGCAATGCGGACGGGACGGTCAAACGGCTCATCCGCGATCCTGAAGTCTATGAAAAGGTATTGGCAACGCTTGCGAACGTTGAAAAAATCACGGAAGAGGTTGATATGATGCTTCGGGTGGATGCCAAGCCGATCGCGCATAATGTCAAGATCTTGACTGACAAAGCGGCACGAGATCCATCGGTATTCATCCGGAATTTATTGCGGAAGGAGCCCCCGCTCAAGGCGATGCCGGTGTATTACGGTGGTCGGGCCAATATGGATGTGCCTTGTATGATGGCTTCGCGATCTGCGTCGATGTATTCTGTGTCGGCAGTTTTTTCGGATGAGTTCGTCGAAGAGGCGTCGGAGGCATCGGTTCGTGTTGAACGGCTTCCGCAACCGCGAGTTGGCCGGATTGTTCATGTGGATCCGCGTTATGCGGAGTAGGGGTACGCAGGTAACTTGAGGCACTTGCGAAAACATATCGGCTCGGCTAGAATATCTTTATCACATTTTTTCATTTTCCGACATCGCAATGGAGGATTTATGATTTTCAATCGAAATGACAACATCATTAGACGTCAGAAGCATCAACACAAGTCGGCCTTCACGCTCATCGAACTGCTCGTCGTGATTGCCATCATCGGCATATTGATTTCTCTGCTAATTCCAGCCGTGCAATCCGCTCGCGAAGCCGCAAGAAGAATGCAATGCTCTAATAACCTCAGGCAAATGGGCCTTGCGATGCAAATGTTTCACGATACTCACAATGCGTTGCCGGTAACGGTGACTTCATATGGCGGTCAAACTTTTTGGGTGTTGATTCTTCCCTACATCGAACAACACGTAGTATACAGTCGAATTGAAAGTTTGATACAAGCACAACCTTTTCCAGTGCGAGCCCCAATGAGCAAAGAAAATTGGTGGGATCATCTCGATGAACATGAAAAAAATGGTGCCAGTTCTATGGCATGGCTCAAATGCCCTACTCGCCGGTCAGGAATTGCACGTAGCGAATCCGGCAGCGAAGTAGATGCTGAAGGATGGGGAAGATTCGGCTACGGGCCACGCGGGGATTATGCTATTATCTTCGTGGGAAACAGAGAACACGAAAATGTCGAAAGCGGAGGTAATGCCGGCACCGATGCCTACTGGCTTAACAAAATTCATGGACAATGGGAAGACGAAGTAACCAGTCCCTTCCGATATGCAATCGGCCATATTGACCCTAACTACACGAATGGTTGGAGACCTTCGGTCAATTTTACATTGTGGCAAGGTGGGGCATCCAATCAACTTATCATTGGTGAAAAACATATCCCAATAGATTTATTGGAAGTAGATAGCCCAGAGGCAAGCGATGTCGATGGTTCGGTATTTGTCCAAGCACCTTGGTGGCGAGCAAATGATGATGAACTTGGGATCGTTGGTGGACGCTTCAATGCGATACGGCCTATCCTCACCGCGGAGCCGCGTTTAGCGAGAAGTCCTCTTGAACATATGGGCGAACATGTATTGCACTTTAGCAGGCCTGTTTACGGCTTTGGGAGTTATCATCCGGGCGTATGCAATTTCGCTTTCGGTGATGGTAGCGTTCGCGGGTTGAGTGTCATGATTGCCCCGGATATTCTATACTCTTTGTCGAGCGTTAATGAAGGCAATATAGGCGGAGCGTTTTGAGTATTGTACACCAAGGCAGGAGACATACTACACCAATAGTTGATGTTCGAGCATCTTTATCACAACAACAGATATGACACCACCCAAAAACAAAAAAGGCTCCTCTAGCGAAAGTAGTAATGCACCGGAATCGTTAGGTCGAAGCCTACTCAATGACAAAGTTGTGAAGATACTACTTGGTATCGGCCTGCTACTTGTCCTATGCAACATTGCGATTGCATTTGGTCTAGGTGCCACACCAAATGCTTGGTTGTTTCACATCAACATGCACTATTGGTCGGTCTATACATCTGTTGCATTGTGGGCAATCGCAATCTGGGTCATCACGGCATCGATAGAAAGTCTCGAAGATTACATGCCGACTATTAGCATCTTCGCAGTGGCCTGTATACTACTCGCAGTGATTTTTGCACTGCGGTCAAGTGCCCATACCGATTTCACATGGTACACGTTGTTTTTTAACCTTTTTATTGTCGCAACGGTTTGCTGCGTAGTGCGAAGCCTGTTTCTCTTTTACGATTATTGGTATAACGACGGAACATCTATCGATACGGAAGAAACACAATGGTTTTTGGGAATGTCAGGTATCCTTGTTGCTGTATTTAGCATTGTGGGAATGATGAGTATCATTGTTCTGCAAGTGCCTACTTACGAAGGCTCCGGTTCCTTTGCTAGCATGTCGCTCTATCACATTTATCGTGATGGCATGTTCGTTTTTCTGAGAACGGGACAAGGGCCGACGGGCATACAAGTTGTTGCTTTTTTGATGTTTGTTGTATCCATTGCTTTCGTGTATGTGGCTGGCATGTGGACACTTGTTATGCTGCATAAGTTTCGAGAAGGGGAGTGATAAATTATCTCCTACTATAACTTGCTGCACCATTCGCGAACATGTTGGTATCCAACAGGCACCCATTGGCAAATTGTATTCCATGAAAATATCACAATAAGAGCAAACGGCATGACATACATGATGAAAACCAGCAACAGTGAATGCGGCCCATTGTTTATAACGACACCGGGTAGCGGAGAAAACCAACTGCCCCGTTTTTGTGCGAGCATCCATTGGAGAGCATTGTAGTCTTCCATCGCAGGCTGCCAAGGATGGGTGCTGATCGGCACTACTTCAGTTGATGCCATCGAACCGCCGGCACCTTTGAGCATATGCGTTGCAGTATGAATAGATTCTCGAAACCTGTGACCGTCTCCCTTGTTGATGAAAGCCCAAACCGGCGTCTGTTTTAATGTTGTCAAACGTCCAGATGACGGCGCACCACTAGCGGCTGGCACCGCTCCCGCAAACACATCGGGATGCCTTGTGATTATTTCCCAGGTTCCCCATCCGCCGCTGCTTATACCTGTAACTGTAATACTTCTACTGTCAATAGGATTGTTTGCAACAACATGTTCCAATGCCGCCATAACAATATCCAATGAACCATCTTTGGTAGATGGCCGGAAAAACCATCCTTGCTCCGGCCCTGTTCGCGGTGCTTGTACTACTAACATGAAAAAGTCCCGTTGCTCCGGCCCTATCAACATAGGCAAAATCGAATGAGCGTGCGTGAGCGAATCATCACCAAGTCCATGCAAATGGACAACGAGCGGATACTTTTTTCTAAAACGGATATTTCTTGGCGTGCGAAGGCGGTAGGCAATTTCTGCGTTTTGATATTTTCCGCCGGTATACAGAAAAGTTCTCTCTTCAAAACAATAAACGAGAATCGGATGAGGGTGGGTTCCTATGTTTTGTGGTCTTCCGTTTTCCATTCGGACGAGTTCGCGAATTTCGCTTGCCGAAAACTTATGAATGTCATCGCGGGACTGCACATCGTAGATGCCGGTGGAAGTAGAAACTCGTTGCGGCTGCAACTCTTGAGCATTTGCCGTTAGTGTTGTGAAGAGCAATGCAGATAAGTAAGCGAGCCAGGCGGAAAATGATTTTTTGCTCATAGAGTTACCCACCGTGATAGAGTTTATGTCAGTTTAGTGCAACCACCGGCATTTTGCAAGAGTGGCAAGCCTTGCGATTTGCGTCCGAACGGCAACAATTCGTGGGGAGCAGGGAGAAGGAACAGTCTCATCAACAAAATTTTCGGGAAAAAGGGTCAAAATAGCTGAAATTCCCGCGGTTTTGGATAATTTCCAAAATTCTTGGCATTTTTCCAAAAATTTGCTTGCAAACGCTTTTCTCCCGTGGTAAAACCAGGGTGGGATACGGGAATGGGAAGGTTTTTGCCCCCTTGACCGTTCACCAAGGCTATGGTAAAGTGCCCGCAGTGAGGGATCCGGGACGGTCCCAGGGTTTCTCCAAAACAAACCCCTTACATAAGGAGAAGAGTTATGAGACAATTCGCTATGTTTGGCCTTTACGTGGCCAGTATCGCCCTCGCCGTCGGAATCGGCGCGTGGCAAGTGGGGAAGGAGGTGACTTTCGAGATTGGGTCCGCTTCAGAGTGCAAGCAGTATGTTAGGTCGAACGCCTGTCCTGGAACTGGAACTGGTGGTTGTGGCAGCTACGACACTTGTAAAACCGTTGATCCAGGAGAAGGAGCGGATAGTTGTAATACCGTAGGTGGTGGTACTCGTTGCTGGATCACAGGAAAGACGGGCTGCATGAACCAAGACAACCAGAGGAACCATGCTGGCTTGACGTATGTTTATTGCAATGCTGGTGGGTAATGTCGTGTTGCGTTTTGCTAGAGAACAGTTGCTGTAAGTACAAACACCTTTCAGGTAAGGTACGGGGTGCCCAGTCGGTGCGCGTTTTGAGTTAGCGTGCACAGCATGGAAAGTTTAACCCCGTATTTTCCAGCAAAAACAGCCAAACTTACGAGCACAACACCAAGGCAGAATTGCAATCGGAGCGAGGATTGCTTTTGTTCCATCCGGTTTTAATTCATATATTTTTCATCAGACTTCAACAATGAGTAAAAAAACAAACGGAACAGTCAATTTGCCCTTTTTGTATGTCTCGAAACAGAAAGGGGAGTTTTTTGTGCTTGCCACGGAATATCCCCAAAATCCCATAGAGGCTGGAGAAGGTGCCTACTGCCAAAATGTCACAAGAATTGAACAGAAACAATGGACAGGCATGAAGGATTCAAAGAGCATCAGGCTGGTGTTGTTTTTGTTGTTTATTTGTATTTTTCCCCTTGCTCAAAACTGTGTTCTTGCACAGGAATCTATTGAATCTGACCTGTATATCAAAAGATATGAGGACTACCTGAACTCATTGAAAAGCATCAGTTTCGATTTTCGTAATGTAGCTCCGAGTTCCAGTTATGGCGGTACGATAAAATTTAACGGGGACTATTGTTACAGATTTGTCTCCGATGAAGATAACCCACATTTTAAGTTCGAATCCATTTGCTCTCGTGAAGGGTTCTTGGAAATATCATTCGAAAACGGCCTGACGTTGTTTGGTTATTTGGATAATTCGAACATAGAGAATTACAGTATGGATGATTTCCTCGATGTTTCAGCGTTGGTTGGATACACAAACATCAATCCGCCACTCAGTACTCGCTACATCCCTAATTTGCTGAGGGAGTTCCAGCCGAAGTCGTCTCTTGAACGTAGCAATGGAGCCGATTTAATTTTGCTTTCTGGTACGCGAGGTGCCGTATCCATTAAGGCATGGCTTGACCCCACACAGAATTATCTCCTAAAGTCTCTGGAAATCAAACAAGCAGATGCGTCAAAATCGGGGGACACAACTACCATGATGTTTTCGTTTGATAAATTTATTGATGTCAGTGGAGTCAGGGTACCAACTTTCCATGAGTATTTTCACTCTATGGTTAGCGTTAAAGATGGCATCCAAGGAATCTATGAGGGTAGAATATCCACAGTTATTAGCAACATCAAAATTGCCGAGAATACCAGTCCGGCTCCCTACTCATTCCAAACAAGGATTCCAAATGGTACAAGGGCAATTCTTTTTGATGCCCAGCAGATCGAACACATCTGGTACGACGGCAAAATCGTCCCAAAAACCAACGAACTAATGATGCAAATCGCAATGGGCGATCATAAATTCATGCCCGGGCCGGACGAGCCCCGATTTTGGTTGTTGATGCTTTCATTCCTTCTCATTGCACTCGGCCTCGGGAAGATGATCTATAACATTATTTACAAGAAGGAGGCTGGAACTTGAGATCATTCGCAGTAGTGTTATGTTTTCTCTTTTGCACGCTTGGTTTGGCCGAAGAGCCAAATCAGCCCGAGGAAAAAACGCTACTGCCGGAACTCAGGGACATTGTTGTTTCCGGCCCCTATTGCGGCATTTATTCTCTCATTGCTGTCCTGAACACTTTCGGCATTGTTCCCAACGAAGCGGAACTACTTACACCCGAGTTCGTCGGTTCATTTCAGGGAAGTAGCAATGTTGAACTGGAAAATGCCGCCAAGAAATACGGCCTCTATGCCAAAACCTACGGCGGCCTTTCTTGGCGCGAGTTGCAATCCACAAAGTCGCCGATGATTTTGCACTTTCGCAGTACATCTGCCAGTAGTGATTTCAACCATTGGGTTGCCTACTTGGGAGTAGATGGCGGGAAGGCACGAATCATCGACCTGCCGCACCGCTTGACGACGATCCCCTTTGCCGAACTACTTGCGAAATGGGATGGCGTTGCGATTGAAATTTCCCAGGAGCCGATTAGGGGAGACTTGATGGCGGCGGCCTACAAACATTATGCTACGGCAATGCTACTGCTGCTCGGCGGTTTGTTCGTGATAAAAATGTTTTTTTGGAGTAGCAGCAAAGAGGCCTTTGCCGTTCCTGCTTTCTTGCAAAAATTGAAACGAGGTGCTGTTCAAACCGGCGTGCTACTTGCGGTTTTGTTTGTGTCGGGCATTATGTATCACGCATTTTCTCCGGTTGGATTTTTGTCGAATCCCAGTGCCGTCGCAGAGGTTACGCGGCGTTATTATGCTGTTGATGTGCCGGAAATCAACCTTGCCGAAATGGAACGCATTGTTAATTCCGATGAAGAGATTCCGATTTTCGATTCCCGGTTTTTTAGGGATTTTAATCTGGGAACGATTCCCGGCGCGATTGCCTTACCGATCAATTCTAGTTTGACGGAACGGCAACAGGTGCTTGGTTCAATGCCGAAGTCGCAACGGATGGTCGTGTTTTGCCAAAGTGGCGGTTGCGGTTATGCCGATGAGGTTGCCCAGTTTTTGAAGTTCAACGGTTATGAAAATGTCGTCATCTATCGCGGCGGCTACAGAGAGTGGAGTAGAAGACATGATGCCGAACAGTAGATATGCTACTTTCAGAAATTCGTTCGATGCCGTATCTACTTGGATACTCGGCGTTGCGTTTTTGTTAGCAGGCTTTCCGCATTGGTCGAACTCATACTATTTTCTCGGTTCGATTTATGCCTACAAATTGGTAGATCCGGGCGTGGGGCAGATTGCGGCAATGGGCATGCCTATCATCCAGTTGGTTTTGGCGTTATGCTTTTTGACTCGGACATTTCTTGATGCTGCGCATACTGCGACCCTGTTTTTCTTGATCGGTTTCGCGACGATACAGACATCGGCATACATTCGCGGTCTCGACATATCCTGCGGCTGTTTTGGCCCGCAGAATTCCAGCACCATCGGTTGGTTTTCCCTGTCTATAGTATACGGCTTGCTCCTAATTTCGTTGATTCGCAATGCAATGTTTGTGTTTTCGCAACCGGCAACAACGTCACAGAATAATTACCATGTCCAATCCTAAGCAAATCGCAACTACTCCGAAAAGTAGTCTTGTTTGCCGAACACTTTTAGTTGTTTTACTGTTAATCCACGCCTTTCTCCTCGCCAACCTCTCTTGGTCCACCAGTCCGAACCGCACGGAAGTAGGACACATTGGCGCGGCCGTCTACTTATGGCACACCGGCCAGTTCGATGTCTTCCACGTCAACCCACCTCTCGTGCGATTCGTTGCTGGCGCACCCATTGCTCTACTTTGCAATCCTAACTACGACTGGACTGGCTACTCACCACGACCACAAGACCGTAGCGAATGGCGACTCGGCAGTGCGTTCATTGCGAACAACGAACTCGATGACTTGCGTATTTATTTTTTCCTTGCACGACTTGCCTGCATTCCATTGATACTGCTTGGCGGCTACTTCGGCTACCGTTTTGCATCGGAACTTTACGGCCAATGGTCAGGCATCACATTCTTAACGCTTTGGACATTCTCGCCACTCATTCTCGGCTGGGGAGCAACGATCTGTCCCGATGTTCATGCTGCTTCAATGGGCATCATCGGGCTTTATACATTTTGGCATTGGCTCAAAAATCCAAAATGGAAACAAGCATTCATTGCGGGCATCTGTCTCGGCCTTATGGTGCTGACGAAAATGACATGGATCATTGCATTTCCAATTTGGATAACAGTATGGCTTCTATATCTACTGTCAAAACATAAAACATGCGCCAAACAGTTTGCTGTGATTATACTACTTGGCATTTATATGATAAATATGGGTTATCTTTTCGACGGCTCTTTTCGGCAGCTTAAAGATTACCAATTCATCAGCAACACGCTTACTGGTAATGAAATAATTCAAGGAAGAACAATATCTACTGGCAATCGATTTGCGGATTCATGGTTGGGACATGTTCCTGTACCATTGCCAGCAGAGTTTGTGCAAGGCATTGATACACAAAAAATTGATTTTGAACGTGGCATGGAGTCATACGCACGCGGCATTTGGTCGGATCGCGGTTGGTGGTGGTACTATGGTTATGTTCTGCTACTTCGCGAGCCGCTCGGTGTTTGGACATTGACGATCCTTGCATTATTTGTAACTTGTGCTTATCGGAATGCGAATGCTTCATGGCGAGATGAACTGACAGTATTGATTCCTTTGTTAGTAGTTTTTACGTTTATAAGTAGTCAAGATGGTTTTTCAATCAACCCTCGCTATATTGTTTTTATTTTGCCGTTGATGTATATCTTTGCGAGCAAGGTTGCATCATCTCATATAGGTAAAAAATGGATGTCGGGCTTAACAATACTTTTACTTACTTGGGTAATAGGTAGTAGTTTATGGTTCTATCCCTATTCAATGTCCTATTTTAATGAACTGGCAGGTAAGCCGAAAAATTATCCGCAACATTTGCTTGGCAGCAATATCGATTGGGGGCAAAATGCTTACTCATTACAGGCATGGGTGGAAAAGAATCCTGAAGCAAGGCCGTTGTATATTTCAGATACCTCGCCGATATCTTTGGAAAAATTAGGCATAGAACGTGATGGTATTGTTCCTGCTGAAGCAACGTCCGGTTGGATGTTAGTTGGAGTCAACGAATTGTTTACAAAAGAAAGCAGATTTGGCTGGCTCAAAGAGCATGAACCTGTTGCTTTGATAGGATTTTCTATATGGGTTTACAAAGTGGATGAAATAAAATGACAACCGATTTGTTGAATTCACTTTTTATTCAAGACCAAGAACGTCGCTGGTTTCAGTACTGATTGCCGATATGGGCCGAGCCATGCGTTCAATTATAGAATCTACGTCGGCAACTATCGCAATAACTGTTTCCATCTTTGTCATGCACATCATCATTTTTGACAACGTCTTCGCAGTACCAAGACAATCGGCGATTACCTTGTAAACCATTACTCGGCTCTCCAATCGGCCTGGGTATCGTTTTCCAATTTAATTTGAGCGGTTTCAGGAAACGAGGTGAAAAAGAGGCGTCAAAAACCCGGCGATTGTTGCATATTACCCCTCCGCGGGCAACCGACGCCGCCTTCGGCCCGTTCCGTTGACAATCCGCACATTTTCGATTACCATGGCCAAACAGTCCCGAATAGGCCCATTTATGAAAATCGCTGTCTCCCTTTTCGCCGTTTTGCTCCTCGTTTGCAGTCTCAGCATCAGCGCAGAACGCAATCCAAACTACCATTTCGATGCAACCGGCATCTCCCGGCAAGTCCTGGAAAATTATCTCAAACACTCCATCACGATGACCGGTCTGCTCGAAGACCCCTCCCTCGCAGCCGATACCGGCGGCCTGTTTCCCGATAAAAAAGATGATGTCCGATTGGTCCACCACATCGGAGCCAAATTGATTGGCCGAGCCATCTATCGCTGGGGAAGGGAAGACACCCTCAACAATCCCCTATTCCGCGACGAAGCCAAACGCATCGCCGCCGAAATTCACAATACCGATCCCGATATTGTCTTTCAAGCCTGCCTTTTTGAGATCGTTACGCCGAGAGTCAACGACGTCAAAGTTCCAGATTGGGCTTTCGACATCCTCGGACTGCCCTACGAAGACCGAAACTTCCGCTATGACGATATGCTCGCCCTCAATGGACGCTTCGTCAATCATTGGGGTAATTCGAGCGTTCCTGATGTTTCCCGAACCGAAACGAAACTTTGGTTTATCTTCCTTTCAGGATACTATATGGACATCGGTTGCGAAGCCTTCCATTTAGGGCAAGTCAATTTGATGAATATGAACGATCCCGACTTACGGCACTGGGCGGAACTCATCGGGCATATTAGGGAACTTGCCAAGACGAAAACCCGACGGGGTTGGATTTTGCTGGATGCGCATACTCCACGCGGACACATGGTCGTCAACGGGAAAAGTTTGCTGGATTTCAATTCATTCCCCTTGCGGATTAAAGAAGTCGAGGGCAAGCCCATCGAAGGCATTTTGGAAGTCGGCTATTCCGACAGTTTGTACAAACGCAGTCGGGGCGGTATGACGCCGAGCGGTTGGGAATGCGAGTCGTTGCCCTACTTGGTCGAATTTGACAATTTTGGCATTTCCCGAACGCCGGGCGAGTCGACGCTCAACGTGCATTTCATTTGGGGATACGATGAAATCAGTTGGTTCTATCTGCTCAATGAAGAAGACCGTAATGCTTGGTTGAAATATGCCTATCATTGGCTGCGAGAGACTGACCCGAATGGATTTTTGCAGATGCCGATTGGGCGAGTGGTGACGTTGCCTAATCGCGAAGGCGGGCAGCGCATTCGGGCACGTTTTCGTGCGAATCCGCCGTCCGAGACGATCCCCGACGGGAAAAATTTGGAAGGCGTGATTAGGGAATTATGGCGGTAGTGCGTTGTCAAGCGTGTACGCCGTCATTCCGGCGCAAGCCGGAATCCAGCGGGACGCCTTGCAAGTCGCTCGACGGGGTTCCGGCATTCGCCGGAATGACAACCAGGTGCCGAAATGACCGTTTTTGTCAGGAGCGAAGTGAAATACGCTCTCAAAGATAACAGAGCCGCAATCTGACGGATTGCGAATGAACATTAACACACCCAAAAACCATGTTACACAGTATGACCGGTTTCGGCTCTGCCGTCTATAAGGAGGAGAACGTATCGGTCTCCGTCGAACTAAAGGCCGTCAACAACCGATTTTTCAAATTATCGCTCCGCATTACCGACGGATATACCGCAATGGAGCAGCCCATCGAATCGCTTGTGCGAAGCGTCGTCGGACGCGGTGCGATCAATGCCAACGTTCGAATTTCGGTCATTCGGGAAACTTCCGGTTATCAAATCAATTCGGCAATCTTGCAGTCTTATGCAAAACAGTTGACCGACGCCGCCGCGATGCTCGGTCGGGCGGATTATGCCGTGCTGCTGGAACGCTTGGTGACGCTGCCTGGCGTGATTGTTATGGAACATGAAGACAACGAGGGTGAAACGGAAAAAATCTGGATGGTGCTCGAAAAAGCGTTGAGCGAAGCCCTGAATGCGTTGCAAACGATGCGGAAGGCCGAGGGCGATGCGATGGAAAAAGATTTGGCGGCGAATGTCGAATTGCTTCGGCAGTCGATAGGCCGTATTTCCGTGTTGGCACCGCGGGCGGCACCGACGTATCGTCAAAAGTTGAAAGAACGCATTGAAAAGGCGATGGAAGAGCAGCCGGAACACTATCGCTCGCCGTTGGTGGGCGATCCTGATTTTGTCAGGGAACTTGCGATTTATGCGGATCGTTGCGATATATCCGAGGAGTTGGTTCGATTTCAATCGCATTTGGAGCAGTTTCGGGCTGGGTTGCAATCGAGGGAGAGTTGTGGCCGAAAATTGGATTTTCTCACGCAGGAATTGTTCCGCGAGGTCAACACGATTGGGTCCAAGGCGAACGATGCGGACATTACGAAACATGTAGTTGAAGTCAAAACGACGATCGAACGGATGCGTGAGATGGTGCAGAATGTCGAATAACGGCATCATAGATACAAGAAAAATCGACGTCTGGGACGCAGTCCGTTTCTGGAGCGTATCCCAAATTGGTCTGGGCAAAAAAGCTGTCATTCCGGCGAAAGCCGGAATCCAGACATTGCGTGTGATGCCGGTCCCCCTGGATTTCGGCGTGCGCCGGAATGACGGAAGCGATTCCAGACCAATTTGAGATATGCCCTAAAGAGGGCATTGCGACAACATTCGGGCAAATCCGGCGGAAAATTGCGAGAGAATCCGTGCCGATGACCGCGTCGGGTGCGGGATATTGATTGAAAACGATGCAGGCAAGCGGAAGGTTCCGTTGCCGGATGGCTGCGATCGTCAGCAGCGTGTGATTGATGCTGCCGAGCCGACCGGATGTTACTAAAATAACGGGATAACCTTGCTGCTCAATGTAGTCCGCCAGCAAAAGGTCGGGCGTCAGCGGCACCAAAAAGCCGCCGGCCCCTTCTAGCAGGACGATTTCGTAGCGTTCTTGTAGTGTTTTCGTCGCTTGGGTAATATGATTTGGCTCGATGGTGCATCCTTCCAGCCGGGCTGCCAGGTGCGGCGAAGCGGGATAGGCAAACGAATAGGGACAGGTCGTTCCCTCCAAATCTTCGGGCAAAGGGGCGATTCCCATCAGTCGGCGGTGTTCCAAGACATCTTCGGAGATTGGGCTGGTTTGTCCGGTTTGGACTAATTTTTGCGTGATGACTTTTTTTTCGTGTTGGTGCAGCCATCGAGCGGCCAGGCCAGTCGCCAGGGTTTTGCCGATACCGGTGTCGATGCCCGTGATGAAAAATGTCATTCGGTATTATCCTATATTACGGAGCAAACAAACGCAACCACTCCAAAAAAGCAAGACACTCGACGCACCCGTCATATTTGGTATAATCGCCAGAAGCATACCTTGCCCGCCGATGCCTTTTCCAATCTATGCAACACTGGAATCACTACGAAAAAGCCTTCGAGGCCTACCTCAAGGAACACCAAATTCCCTTTATGGCACTGGCCGAACGCTATCGAAATCCGCTCGGCGATGGCTCTACTTTGAAAAATCTTGATTTTGTCGTTTCGCAGCCCAACGGCACGTCATGGCTGATTGATGTCAAAGGCCGAAAGTTTCCCGGCCATAAAAACGGAGGGTATTGGAAACATTGGACGACACGCGATGACCTCATTGGACTGCAGCATTGGGAAAGTATGTTTGGCGACCGTTTTTCGGCTCTGTTTGTGTTTGCCTATTTAATTTGGGGCAGCAAATCTCCCCTGCCGGAACATCAACTTTTTGATTATCGCGGCAATTTATACGGTTTTGTTGGTATTTCGGTTGCGGACTATCTTCCGGAGGTTCGAGTGCTTTCACCTAAATGGCGCACTTTTTCAATGCCGACAGAGCGATTTAGACAACTCGCCAAACCGTTTGAATTTTTTATTGAGAGATGAATTAGGACGTTTCACGTGTTGGTATGGACAAAAAAACGTCATTCTGGCGTTAGCCGGAATGACGGAAAAATGTCATATCCATTTTGCGATACGCTCTAATGAGCAAAAGGCAGCCCGACTGCAACGGCACCCCCTGCCTTGACATGCCTGCGACTTATGAGAGAATACGGTACTGGGTGACGGGCGATTAGCTCAGTTGGTTAGAGCACTAGCTCGACAAGCTAGGGGTCATAGGTTCGAATCCTATATCGCCCAATGGGTTTTACCCTTGAAATACAAGTGTTTCGGGTACTTTGAAAATAAGTTGTATAGGCTTTGAAACGTGCCAAACATCAGTGCTACCGATGTTTGGTCTTTTCACCAGGGGGGAGTGTGTGATGCCCAAACTGAAAAATCAGTTGCCAAAAATGTGCAACGACCGGGATTGTTGCTACGTGTGGCAAACGGAAAACGAGTCTGGCTCGGCAAAGTCGGCGCCGAAGTCAACAGGAATTACAAGACGTTTATCAACGACCTGACGAAGGAACCGCCCACGTTTTTACTGGATGCTTCGCTCGTATCCCAACGGGAAACAGGAATCAGTAACGTGCTGATTGCGAAACTTTGTGCCGATCTTCTCAAAGAACGGGAAGGGAAGGTGTCGTTCACCCAATGGGACTGCGAAAGCCGTGTCATTGCCGTTCTCGTGTCATTGTACGACGATATTGAAGCCGTAACTTGCCTTGTTCATCTAACAATGCAAGTAGATATTGATGAACTGCTACTAACACACCTTCCTCTTCCCATTCGATTAAACGCCGACGACACGTATTCCAACTGGGAAAGTTTTTGGGCAGGTGTTCCCAGGGACATCCTGCACGTGCAAACCAAATGAGTGCTTCGAAGACTTGCGGTTATCAACTCATGGGCGTCCGCCTTTCGTACCAATAATTTTGACAGGAAAGATATGTTGAATTCGTTGCCAATCGGCATCATCGAGTGTCCAGGCGGTTTTTTTGGAGCGTTTGGTGGGCCGATGTTTGGATTTAGGCTTCGTGTATTTCGGCATTGCGGATTCCTTTCAAAAGGGAAAGGATAAGATACAATATCTGATCGTGAAAAAAACAAGGTTTTGAACGGCATTGGAGTCTATTGCAATGATGGATGAATGTATTGAGTCTATTGGTGGGAGACGACATATGAGAATGGTACAACTTGGCGACTGTACGCTGTACAACGCAGACGTTTTTGACGTGCTTCCGACGCTTGCGGACGGGTCGATTGACCAAGTGATTTCGGATCCGCCGTGCTACGGCTTCATTTGGTTCGAAATGCACTGATTACTCTTGGGACAAGCCTATCCCACTCGACCAATTTTGGCAGTTGGTTGAGAAAAAACGAAACCGGAAGCGAACGTATGCCTCTTCTATAATATGAAACTGACATACGATTTGATTGACACGAACCTCAAAGGATTTCGATACGATATGGTGTGGCGAAAAATCATAGAGTCGGATTTATGAATGCCAACCTAATGCCAAAGCGAAATCACGAGTCGATTTTGGTTTTCGGCAGACCGGGTTTTCAGAAGACATCGACGTACAATCCGGTAAAGACTCCCGGTGGTCGCCCATTTGTAAAGCGAGAACGAATTCAGGCTGGCGGGGGTTACCTAGCACAGGAAGAGGGACACACGATAATATCGGACGGTTGGCGACACCCGTGTATTCGGTGTTGGCGTTCGACCACGACCGGGGCAATAATCAACAAAACCAAAACTACCACCCGACAGCCAAATCGATTGACCTTGCGGGCTACCTCGTTTATATATTTTCAAATCCAGGCGATACGGTGTTGGATTGTTTTATGGGCGGCGGTTCGACGGCGGCAGCCTGTGCGAAACTCGGTCGAAAGTTTATTGGGGTCGATCAAAACCCGCTCTACTTCGAAGCCACTTGTCGAAGGCTTGAAGCAGAACGGACGAAATGGCGGAAGATGGGTTGATGTGCCAAGCACAATAGATATTTTTACGACAGGAGGTATAGCGTGAGCATATTTTTGGTTTTCAATACACAAGGCAGTCAGGCAACGGTGCGTAACACTTGTGACTCCTTCGCCACCGCCCAATCGGTGTCGAAGGCGGCAGACAATGTCGTTGCCGCCGTGAAGCAAAATACAGAAAAGAGTACACAGAAGGTTGCCGATACCGTACAAAAGAGTGCAGAACGAGTCGTTGAAGCCGTTGGCAAAGTCAAAATTGCCAATGTTGCGTACAACCGGCAAGCCGTCCCAGTAGTGGCGCAGATGGTATATCAGGGTTGGACAAGTGTTGCACAGTCGACGGCACAAATCGCAGAGTACCTACGCACGTATCCCGCCGAATTGGGGGCGGCGGCGGAGTCAGCGAAGGGCATCAACGAGCAATTTGCGGATATGATTGACGATACATCTTCGTTAGCCAAAGACTACGAACGATTGCGTAGCACGGTTGCCGAAATGAAAAAAACAGAGTCTGGTTTGGTAGGTAGTGTGGCGACGGCAACCAATGTGCTGCCGTCAGTAATTACGTATGGCAGAGTCTTCAATTCGTTTCACGAGGTTTACAGGAGCGTACACTGAACCGGCAAAGCGTGGCGTTACAAGCGGCGGTGCTAAAGCAGTTGGCAACTCGGCAAGGGCGGCGACAGGTTGAGCGGCAATTAACGCCGACGTTGAGTGTCGGCAAGACTTCCACAAACATTACGGTAACGATTCCGAAGTCGAATGACGGCAACGCCAAGCCAACGGTCAACCGGCACAAGCCGAAAGGCAACCGCCGTTTTGTGTTGAGCGGGATTCAAAAGCAAAAGAAGGGATAACTGGCATGAAAAAGAAACCGAAAAGGGCATTGCAATTTGAGGCGATAATGAATTTGCCTGTGACCATAGAGCAAGCGGTCGAAGAGGCGGTTTCGGCGGCAATCGAAAAATTGGACATTGACGTAGCGATACAGGACGCAATAAAAATGATGGATATCGACAAGATAATTGACGATGTGTTCCGTGAATTTGGTATCGTCGGAATTTTAGAGCGATAACAGGAGTGGGTAGTCGGCAGGGATGTTATCGGGGTTGGTTGGATGCTCTCCCACTACCCTACTCCCCTTCTTTTTGCTCTGTCCCGGCACATTTCGCACGATCGGGACGTGTCGGGGCAGTTGCCGGGTGGTCGGCTCCTTTATCCGAGCCGGGTGAAGGCGACGACAGTCGGGCAGTATGTGGCTTTTGTGGCAAAATGCCGGTTTATGAGCAAAAGTTGGGCAAGGTAGAACGTAGAAAAATGGTGCGTATTCCGCAGCATTAAAATCAATCACCGACTTTGCCATTCGGTCGCACGGTGCGTTTGGGGACAAAAAGCTGGTTTTGCGAGGTTGCGCCGGTTTTTTTGACAACTCCCCATTTTGTGCACGCCCTTTCAATTTTGGCGGGGAGATTCTTGAAAATGGCGAAATACGTGCTATACCTGACTCCACAATTTGAAATACTCGTCCGGCATTTGCTGGGCGGATTGAATCGATTTCGTCAGCAATTCAAAAAGTCGCCGAAAGGCGGATCGGTTGATCTCACAGACCAGCGGCTTTGCCGAGTGAAGATGACCTTTGTGTATGAAAAGAGTGGTGGCGTGCTTCCGTAAGGGAGCGTCTGCGCATACACAATGGAAATCTTCGGTGCAGGCAACTGCGAAGCACTTTGGTCGGAGTGAAGAAAACCATCTTTTCAACGTACCGCTCCCGTCTTGAACGTATGCGGTTCGATTGCCGGTGCTCGGTTTTTACATTCGCGAAAAATCAGGCAGACAGAGGCGGTGCTGCCTGGGCAGGCATCGATGAGCGGCATACCACTACGATAGTGGATTCAATATTTGAGAATAAGGCATTGTTAATTTGGCATAGTTTTATTATTAAGTTTTTTCATCAAAAGGTTTAGAGAGATAACGATCATTTCTTCGGACTTACTGTAGCATTTCGTTTTTCTCTTGAATCTCGCCAAGTA
>Ga0099364_10003469_pt1 | contig 24473 bp, 19 predicted proteins | sample TergutTh196P3_FD_73070 | JGI IMG/M metagenome (GOLD analysis project Ga0099364, IMG submission 73070) | Microcerotermes parvus P3 segment gut microbial communities from Pointe-Noire, Republic of the Congo - Th196 P3 | ecosystem: Host-associated > Arthropoda: Insects > Digestive system > Gut ...
TATTTATTCTTTTATGATTACTACATGAAAGTTACTGATGTAAACTAAAGAACCGCCATATACCGAACGGTATGTATGGTGGTGTGGGAGGACGGTCACCCAATTAATGAGTGACCTCCTACCCGATCTACGATTATAGCATTAAAACTGAATTTTATATCAATATCATATTGGAAATTAGCAAAAAATAAAAAATTTTTATTTATTCTAATAGGTAGTGGGACATTGTCCGCTTTATTAACACTGATAATAGGATGGAATTACAGTGGGACTGGTTTACCTATGATTGGTAGCTTTCTACACGGGATAAATATTATTAATACTATATTAAGCGTTATACTAGCTATACCTTTCGTTTGTTTATTTCTTTATTTATTATTTAATGGAGAGTTTGGTTGGCTTATATTAGTTGCTATTTTAGGCAGTATATCGGGCTATTTATTATTAGATACATTTATATTGTCTGGTTTAATTGTCTTTTGTATGTTCATATTAATATCTTTATTTCCAAGTATAGCAATAATTTTCAAGAATTTTAAAAATAAGCCAGATATATCAAATGTTGATATATCAACTTTTACTATTGTTGAACCTCCCCGTAGGAGTCCACTCTGAAAACCCCTACACCCACAAAACAAAAAATTTGTTAATATCATCAAGATATATGTAACATATTGAAATGATTATAGTTTACCTTATATAGTAAGGAGTAGATATGTTTAGAAAAGATAAAAAGAATAAGCAATTGAATTTATTATCAAATTCATTTTCAATGTTAAATCCGTCTGCCTTGAAAGTCTACCAAGACGAGAACCATTGGCACAATCAATTTCGAGTTCAAGTAGTTGAGCGTATTGACGAGGAACTTTTTCGACACCTTTTTTGCCAGGACAATGGCGCACCTAATGCTTCAATCAGAGTATTAGTTGGGATGATGATATTAAAAGAGACTCGTAGTTGGAGTGATGCACAACTATTTGAAAACTGCCAGTTTAACTCACTTGTTCGTTCTGCACTAGGTATATTTAATATTGATGATCCCATTCCAGCACCATCGACATATTACCTGTTGCGTAGCAAAATGATAGAGTGGGAAAAGGAAGGTAATGAAGGCTTGATGAAACAAGTTTTTCAACATATCACACAAAGTCAGATAATGGAATTTAAAGTGAATGGCAAGAAGATCAGGATGGATAGCAAGTTGTTGGGTAGCAATATCGCATGGCTCAATCGGTATGAGCTCATTCACGAGACTATTCGGCTCGCATTAAAAGATTGTAAACGCTGTATTAATCAAATTTTATCAGAAACCGACAAGCAAGTTTTACAAGAAATCAAGCAAGAGACCGCCAGCTCGGTCACTTATCGTCACAATGCCACCGAATTAGAGACAAAAATTTCACGGCTTGGTCCGGTGATATACACCATAATCATGCACTTCAAAGATAGTTCACACAAAAGTCTAAAGATACTTGAACAGGTGTTTTATGAGAATTATGAAGTTATAGATGAGGCAATAATTCCTCTTTATAAACAAGCTCTCCAGACAGGTAGAATTGAGACACCTCACGACCCCGAAAGTGACTATCACAAGAAAGGATCATACCAAGCTAAAGGTTTTTCCGTCAACATAACAGAAACTTGTGATAACGATAATCTACTCAACTTAATCACAGATGCCCATGTAGTCCCAGCAAGTGTGCTTGATTGCAATTTAATGCAACCAGCCATCGTAGCTACTCAAGAACTCACTTCACAGCCAGTAGAAACAGTTCATACTGATGGCGGCTATTACAGCAAAGAAAACTTTCAACACTGCAAAGAGGAAAATATTGATTTTATTTTAGGGAAAATGCCAGGTCAAGCCTCACGCTATGATATTTACTCCTTTGATGGCGAAAATTTAGAACTAATTGATACAGTGACAAATAACATCATTCCAGCGACTAAAGTTAAGCCTAAAAAAGCAGAGACAGAACCCAGCTGGGCTTTCAAAGACGCTAATAATAAGAAGCGAACTATAAAAAAACACAATGTTGAAGTCCGTCTGTTTAGCCAACAACTCAGATCTCTACCCAAAGCAGAACTAAACATTCGAGCCAATGTAGAAAGCACAATCTTCCAGTTAGGATACCATTATCGAGGAAATAAAAGTAATTACCGAGGGTTGATAAGACACCAGTTTTGGGCACTAGCCCGCTGCCTCTGGATAAACCTAAGAAGAATTATGAAGTATATACTAGAATTGTATCCAAAAAACAATGGAAACACACAAGTCTTGATACAAAATAAGAATAATACTTCGTTTTTATTGATTTTTATGAATCATATTGCTTTTTTGCTGAATATTTTGGTATTTTTTGAAAATATTATCTCAAAAGACAAGAAAATTGCTTTAATTATGGCAAGCTGAAAATAGACTTCTCGGAGTGGACTCCCCTAGAAATGAATAAGTTATAAACCACGGTCTTGCTTATGCATTTCAACCTTTAAAAAGATTCATCATTTATTATCTCTTCTATGTGGCAGTTTATTACTATATTACATAAATCAAGTCGTGTATCATTTTCTGTTTTTCATCCATTTTTTCTCCAATACTGACAACCGAGTCCTATGAATTATAAATAAACTCAGTAATATCCACTATTTCAATTTATAATAATTAACATGAGCTTAAATGGATATTTCATTTATTACTGTGTTTTCATGGTGAAATGCTTTCAAATCTCTCTAGTGCAAAAAGAATATTAATGTAATGTTGAGACAAGAAAGCATATTTACGAGAAATATCGTAATCAACAAACGATTTTGATTTTGCATATTTATTTTTTTTAGAAAAATCTTTTTTTAGTTCATCATAAACATCATTTTTTAAAGATTCTAAAGCTAATTTAATAGTATTTTGAGAAACATTACCGCATTCTTGTTTTGTTATAATGAAAAAATTACTTTTATCACCTATATTCAAATCAATTGATTTTATATCAAGTTGTTTGAATAATTCATTTATTTGCTTTTCACCTAAGAATATGTAACCTGAATCTCCAAAAGGTTGCTCTCCACTTGAAAGGCTAATCACATCAAAGATTAATAAATAACCGTTTAGTTTAAGCAATCGATATATATCTTGAAAAGCAGTAACCCATTCATTGACATCTATTTCATGTAATACATTCATCATTACAACACAATCAAATAACTCTTTTTTCTAGGTGTGATTGTAAAATAAGTAAAAGGATACTCTTTCTCTTCTGGTAAAATATATTTATCATATATAGAGTAGTTTATTGAGTTAATTACTTTTTGTTTCTTTTTTTCTTCTATAAATATGCCTAATCTGCCTTTCCCACCACCATAATCAAGAATATTAAGTTGTTTATAACTAACCTGTGATTCAACAAACTTTAAAAATTTATTCAATTGCTCATCGTTTAGATTCATTTGTTTTACTTCTTGAGGCAACACAAAACACTCAGCAACAAAATTTTGATACTGCCATAATCGAGAGGAAAGTAAAAATTGTGCTATTGATTTATTACTGCCAACTACAGATTCCAAAATATTTTCAAAATATTTACTATTTCTTTTTTGTAATTCACTGTTGGCAATGTAAATAATTTCATTAAATTTTACTAAAGGTAATATAAAGATAGAATGAGTAGCTATCCAACTTTGTTCAAAAGTGCAATCTTTCTTAAGAAAGTTGATAAATTCTATCAAAACTTTTGGATGTAGATGACATTCTGGTTCATCGAGAATAATGATTAGCTTTTTATCTTTATCTTTATTATAATACTTTATAGCTACAATAAAAAATGTCATATAAAGAAGCATTAATTCACCCGGCGATAATTCTGGTAAAATATCTTTTAACAAATCACTTCTTTCTTGTTTTTTCTCTATCGCATCTTCAGAGTTGTTTATCGGAGACAGCTTGATTTTATTATCAGATAATATTAAATTTCTATTTAACAAAGAATTTGTTATTGAATTTATGTATTGTATTAATTCAATTATTTTTTCATCTTTTTCAACACTTGAATATCTCTCACTTAAAGTAATGTCGTGAACTAATTCTTCCAAAAAAAGATAACCATGTTTTTCTATATATTTCAAAAAATCATCAAAATCTATTGAAGCATTTTCAAAGATAATCTTTTTCAAAGGTATGTCAAGTTTTTGCTCTTTGCCTTGAATATAAGACACAGAAATGTCAGGAAAGTAAGCATATACCACAGAATATATTTCTTGTTGCTCTTTGTAATGTTTTTTCACAGCCTTTAAGAACCGCGACTTACCTGAACCGTTTTCACCGATGACAATGTTGAAATTTTGAAAGTCCATCTTGTCAACATTCGTAATTCCAAATTCTTTAAAGGTTTCATTATCTTTAAAATTCATTGTTATACTCTCCCCACTTACACATTTTTAGTTTAATGCTTTAATAGCAACACTTTTTGTCAGTGATTCAATTTGGGTAATTGCTGTTGCATTTAATTGAATTAATCGTTGCGATTGCGAAAGTCCTTGACGAATGAGTAAAGCGTTTATGCTTTCCATATTAGACAAAACAACAAGTTGTGTTAAAGTAGCATAATCTCTAATATTCCCTTTTACCTCTGGGTTTTCTTTTCGCCATTCCGAAGCAGTTTTACCGAAAAGAGCTACATTCAATAAATCAGCCTCACTAGCATAAACGAAATTTGCTTGTTCTTTGGTTATTACCTTTGGTATTATCTCTGCCTTGATAGCATCTGTATGTATTCGATAATTAATTTTTGAAATAGTACGTTGTAGATTCCATTCAAGAGAAATCTTATTACTTTCTTCTGTTTTTAAGCGTTGATAATCTTTTATTACATATAGTTCGAGTTCAACAGATATCCATGCAGCGAATTTGAATGCAATATCTTTATGAGCAAATGTGGAGGCATATCTTCCTGCCTTTGCAGTCATACCTATTGCGTTTACGCTTTCTATCCACCGTTTGGGTGTCAGCACAAACGAATTTCGCCCTGCTTCATTTTCAATTACCTCGAATGCGAGGTAATTGAAATCAGGATTATGAATTCGTTCCCATAGTCCAAGATACTCAACAGTGCTTCTATTTCGCATCCAATTTTGAATTACCTCGCTGGAATAGTCAGCGTTCTTGAAATTGGCAATGTCAGTCATGCTGATATAATCACTATCATAGTTTCCGTGCATAACGGTGATTTCTGTATCCAAAGCTTTTATTTTATCACTTTTAGCCATGTTTACTCCACAATATATTTTTATAGCAATGCACAAATTATTTAACTCAATAATGCATAAAAATTACACTCTTTTTTATTAACTTCATCTCGTTCGAAATATTTTTTTGACTATTTTAGTCAAGTAAAAAGTTGTATATCGATAAATAGCAACGTTACAAAAACTATCATCATGGGATATTTATGATAAATATCTCAAACTTTAATTCGTATTTTATCAAACTATTTAGCGGTCTTTATTACCTCTGTAAATTCTTGCTAAAAATGCTCAAAATGTCGGCTTTTTTCCTTAATAAATCAAAGAGATAAAACTTTTCTTATTTTCTTTTGCTTCATTCCTTTCTCTGCTTCGTAACTCTATGATATATTAACACATAGCAGCCAACTGTAATTAGATTTTTCTTAGAAAAAGCTAAGAAACAACTTGCTAAGAAATCGGCATTTTGTATAGTAGCACCAATTAGTAATGAAAACTAATTATATTATTACAAGTAATTGGAGGCTGAAATGAATGAATTTCAAGGCTTAGAAAACGCTGAAATCAGCGACAGAGTGAACGAGGTTGTTATGGCAGATTTGAATGCCTGCAACCCGAATGTATCGGTAGATACAATGCAAGACCCAAGTCAAACAGCTTGGGAAGTGGCTCGACAAGAAGGCAGAGTTCGTGCTTGGGCTATTTTTATTAATACCGCATCATCCTGAAGGGATCGAACGCTATGTAGAAAACTCCACAATGTCAGAATCAACGATTTGATGCCAGGTGAGCTGTATGAAAGCGATGGGCATCACGCCTATTTTTTTGTTAAAAGCCCTTTCTATTGCCATCGAAATTATGGCAAAAGATATCTTGTTCGACCTGTGATTATTTTCTGGTTGGATATCGCCACAGGGACAATTGTCGGCTATAGAGCCTGTTTGGCTGAAAATAAAGGAGCAGTCAAAAATAGCCTGATGGATGCCATCAGTAGATTTGGAACTCCACAAAAGATTCGGGTCGACAATGGTGGAGCTTATAAAAATGTCTATTGGCGCACCTTGGGTGTTTTATAATGAGGCTATTGGTAAGCGAAGACTAACCACAGATGAGAAAATCGCCAAGCGAATGTTGGAATCTAGCGATAAAGGTTTGTATATGAATCTGGGAATAGAATGCCATTTTACTTTTGCTGGGTAACCCTGAAAGCAAATCAATAGGACCCTTCTGGCGTTATGGGATATCTGTTTTTGAAAAGAGTTAATTGATTTAAAAAGAAAAGGAATAAAGTATGAATAACCTATCAATAAAAAAAAAATTGACAAAATAGAGGACTTTTATATTTTGGTTTTAAGCTCATAAATAAATTATCTTTGAGTCTAATAAGCTAATGGAGGCTTAAAATATGTATTTTTCAATGATGCAGGTAGTTATAAAAGACAATTATAAAGCTATTGAATTTTATCAAAAGGAGTTTGAAGCAGAGGTGGACGTTAAACATGGACATTGATAAGTTGAAAAAGTTATTTAATAATAACGAAGACATACAATTAAAAAACGCATATAGTGGTATAGAACCATATATTTTTATATCTTACTCACATGAGGATAAAGAATTAATTCGACCATATTTAATTGTTTTGCAAGAAGAAGCAAATGTTTGGTACGATGAAGGTATAAAACCTGGAGAAAACTGGATTGAAAAAATAATAAAAAAAATTGATGATTGTGAAATTGTATTCTTATTTATTTCAAATAATTCTATAAAATCAAAATGGGTTGAAAGAGAAATTCAACGAGCAATTAATAAAGATAAAAAAATTATTTCTATTTATTTAGAAAATACAAACTTACCCGATGCACTTCAATTTCAAATAGATATGTACCAACAAATAAAAGACAAAAACCTAGAAACCTTTTTAGATTCAATTCCACCTTCTGTAAAGAAAATAGATGATGAAAAAGGAGAACAAATATACATATTTAAAAATTATAAGTATTTATTTGAAGAAACTAACAATGGTCGTGGTTTTGCCATATCAAAAATAATTTTAAGTAATAATGAAAAAGAAATATTGTTTTCTATGAAAGAATCAAGTGCCTTTCTTACTGCTTTTTATTTACACTCAATTAAATATATGTCATCAGACTATATATTTTCCCCATATAATTTTCCTGTTCTATCATTTAGTATATATGTAGATAATTCCCCCGATTTTGGAACAGGTGCCCCAGAGATTCGCAAGAATTTTGAATTTATTGTGGAAAACCTAACACTTGAATACTCAAGATTAATAATCAGTAAATTTCAAATTACTGGTGCAAAAGGGCATGATATTGATGTTTTAAAACAAAATATAAAAGAAATTGATAATCCAACCGAAGAAGATATTCCAGGTTGGTTTACTATAAAAAACTTCAACGAGCAAATGAAAAAAATAAAACCAACTCAAGATTAATAATATTTAAAAATGAAAGCAGACTTAACTCAAATAGAAAATTTATTATAGGAAAAAAAGATAATGCATATTAAAAATAAATCAATATTTATCTCAAGCACTTTTCGTGATATGCAGGCAGAAAGGGATATGCTAAGCGACTATGTTTTACCAAGAGTAAATGAATTTGCTTCAAAATACGGGCGAGCAGTAGAAATTATAGACTTACGATGGGGAGTGGATACTTCATCTATTTCTGAAGAAGAACAGAGTAAAAAAGTTTTAAAGACTTGCTTAGATGAAATTGAACGATGTCGTCCCTTTTTTATTGGTCTGATAGGTGATAGATATGGGTGGGTGCCGCCAAGTAATGAAATGAAAACGGTATTAGAGGCAAATGAAGTTTCTACTGAAGAAATAAATATGAGCGTAACTGCTTTAGAAATAGAATATGGGGTTTTAGCTTCAAAAGAACCTCCGATATGCCTTTTTTATTTTAGAGAAAGTCCAAATTATGAAAAAATGACAGAAGGTGCTAGAAGTATATATCAAGACAATCCTGAAGGATGCAAAAAACTTCAAGAACTAAAAAACAAAATTATTAACAAATTTAAACCTGATATCAAACATTATATTGCTACAATAAAAGATAACGAGCTTGTTGTCAATAACGACTGGGGCGAAATGGTGGTTGATGACATCATAAACAAACTAAAATTAGAATGGGGTGAGCCGCCAGAAATAGGACAAGATTGGAAAACACAAGAAAGTGATACACAAGAAACTTTTCGAGAAAGCCGAACTGAACATTTTGCTGGTAGAACTGAAACTATATCAAATTTGACTCAATTTTGTCTAAGTGAAAGCCAAAATCCTCAGCTTTTAATGATACAAGGAGAAGCCGGGAGTGGTAAAAGTGGTCTTTTGTGTAAAGTTATGCAAGCAATTGAAAAGGATTGTGTTTTGTTACCTTTTAGTTGTGGGTTGTCTTCTCGCTCAAGTCTTATCGAAAATATGCTTCGATATTTTATTCACTTGTTATGTGAAAGATTCAATTTAGAAGACGACAGTGATACTCTAACCAAATTTCAAGATATTAAAGACAGATTTAGAGAACTTCTATTCTTTGCTTGCCAAAAAACAAAAGTTGTAGTGGTTGTCGATGCTCTTGACCAGCTTTATAAAAGTGATGAAGCTAAAAAAATGCTCTGGATTAGTGGTAAACTGCCAGAAAATTTTCGTTTACTCTGCTCTATCATTGAGGGACAAGAAACAGAGGCTATAAAGCAATTAAATGGCGAAGTCCAAACTATTCCAATTATAAATAATAATGACATAATGGAGATGATTCATGGTATTGCAAAAAGAAATCATAAGCAAATTAGTTCAACTGTCGTAGATTACATATTAAAGAAAAAGATTCCAGAAGATAAACAAGCTGCTCAAAATCCCCTTTATTTAAGTTTAATAGTCCAAAACCTTGCTATGCTAGATAGATATGAAATAAATACTATCCAAAATTATATTGAAAAGGGTATGACCCAGCCAGAAGCATTAGCAAAGTTTATGTGCCAGCGAATTGAGGAAACACCCGGCGATCCAGAAGGTGCCTATCTCAGCATATTAGAAAGATTAGAAAAATTAATTGGAAGTGAATTTATTCGCTGTGTTTGTGGAATGATTGCTATATCTCGTAGTGGGCTTAGGGAAAGTGACTTAAAAGGTGCGTTTAATGAACTAGGATTGATATTTAATCCAGCAGATTTTTCATGGTTAAGACAAATGATGAGAGGACACTTTTCACAGGGTGATATGATACAGTGGGATTTTTCACATCAGAGTCTAAGAAGAGCATTAAAAAATGATAGGTTAGTCGAATTAAAAAGAATTAATTATAAATTGATTGACCATTTTAAAAAATCACCTGACACATTTATTATGCGGGAAATTTTGCACCATACCTACTTTGTAAATAGTACTCGTTTAGCAGTTCAAATCATACATGACCATCATGAAAATCATTTAAACGCGATAGCGAAAGGATTAGCCGATATTTACACAGACCATGAAAATGGGGGAAGTTTTTTGTTAGCTATACCATGTGCCTCAATAGCAATAAACAAAAACAGACGATGGCGAATTACTAAAGTAATTGACGCTTGTCAGGCTCAACTGCTCGGGAACACACTCGCTTTCCGAATTAAATTGATGTTAGAAGCTATTCATTTGATTGAAAATGAGGATGATAACTGGTCTCAATGGAGATTAGGAATAACTCAACACACTCTAGGTGATTTGTACAATAAAATAGGTGAAGACTTAAAAGCTGGTGAGTTATATCAAAAATCACTCGATACAAGAATAAAAATTTACGATAAATCAAAAACTATTACATCGCTTAAAAATTTGGTATTCGCATATAAGCATGTAGGAAAATATTTGAATTCGATATACAAAAGTGTGGAAGCACAAGAATATTTTGATAAATCACTTAAAGCATATACACAAATTTATGAAAATGAAAAAACTAATGAAAACCTTAGAGATTTATCATATTCATATAATGATATGGGAGGCATTCTGAGTGTTACACGGCAAAAGCAAAAGGCAAGTGATTATTTCCAAAAGTCTATTGATGCAAGACAAAAAATATACAACCAAACCCAAACAAAAGAGGCATACAGGGAGCTGGCAATTTCATACGAACGTTTTGGAGACAACCTATCAACTCATGAACAAACAAAAGAAAAAAGAGAGTATCTTCAAAAATCTATTGATATTTTTCAAAAAATTCACGAGCAATCAGCTACCTTTCAAGCATTAGAGGACTTAGCTGATATATATGTGACATTTGGGTTATTTCTTAGCTATCTCCGTCAATTACAAGAAGCAAATATCTATTTTCAAAAATCGCTTGATGTAAGAAAACAAATATTTGAACAAACTCGCACCACTGGATCTCTTCAAAATTTAGCAGAATCTTATGATTATTTAGCAGGAAATCTACAATTGCTTGGGAAAACTAATGAAGCAGGTGAATTGTATATAAATAAACTCGAAATATGTAAGCAAGTGTATCATCAAATAGGTACAATGTATTCATGGGAAAGATTAATTGGCTCATATCAAAATATTTATCGTTATTTGATAGCAATTGAAAAATATCGGGAGGCAGAATCATATATTATGAATGCAATTGATAGCTGTTTACAAAAATATGAACAAACTAAAAATTTACAGGCATTAAGAAATTTGAGAGGCTTTTATGGAGGTATGGCAAAATACATTACTTTTATTAGACAAACTAAAAAGGCTTTAGAATTCTATCAAAAGCAACTCAGTACTTCAGAACAGATTTTCGAGAAGTCTACAATAGATAGAGATACTAGTTTTTTATTACGTGCATATAGAGACATTGGACATCACTTAATATTAATAGGTCAAACACAAAGTGCAGGTATTTTTTTCCAAAAATCACTTATTGAAAGCTTGAAAAAATACACGGAAACTAATCAAACTAATATAGGCTATCTTTATCATCTTCCAAAATCATTTGAAAGTATATGTCATTTTTTATTAACAATAGAGAGTATACAAGAAGCGCTATTATATTATCAACAATACTTAGGTTTTATTCTGAAGAGATACGAGGAAAAAGGTGAAAGCCGTTTTGTTATAGATTTCCTAGCTTCATACGGTAAAATGCTTAAGCACTTGCATGATAAAGAAGACTATAAAAATATAAAATCAATAGACCAATCAGAAGCAATTAAAGAACTCTGGACTTTACTGAACACATCAAATAAAAAGGGAGAATATCTATATGACATATGTTTTTATCATGAAGCAATTAAAACTTTTTTAAATTCTATTGAGTTATGCAACAAAATATATGAAACAACGAGAGATATAGAAACTCTCAGGGTCTTATCAGTTTCATATAAAGATACCGGATATTGTCATCAAGCACTTGGTCAAAAGCAAGATGCATTATTATATTTCCAGAAATCCTTTGATGAAAGAAATAAAATCTACAATCTTTCTGGCACTCTTTTTGATCTCTTGGATTTACTCTTGTCTTGTAATAGATTAGGTGATAAATACTTTGAGTTAAAACAATCCGAAGATGCATTACAATATCGATTAAAATCACAAGATTTGTTTGAGCAATTTGTTAAAAAAGACCCTTTTATAAAAAAACTGGATTTCTATTTTAAAGATAAAATTGATGAATGTAAGATGAAAATGAGGAAATAAATATGATCGATCTCCACCTCCACACGAACAAAAGCGATGGTTCAGATGAACCCTTTGAGTTAATAAAAAAGCTCATAGAAATGAATTATAAAGTTTTCTCTATCACAGATCACGATGATTTAGAAGCAAATATTGAGATTTTAAATGAACTAAAATTTCAAAAACATACCATAAATTTTATCACAGGATGCGAAATTTCCTCGGTTTTTGAAGGTAGAAACCTGCATTTATTATGTTATGGATTTGATCCTTATTCAGAAAAAATGATAAGCATGATTGAAGAAACTGCATCTCGCCGAAAGCAACGCATCACTGCTATTTTTGAACATCTACTAAACAAACACAAAGTTCACATACCAGAAGAGGAGAAAGTCCATATTTTGAATTTAAAAATTCCAGGTAAAGTTCATATTGCTGATGCAGCTTTGAAAATGGGTATAAAAATGAAAAGACAAGAGTTTTTTGGTAATTGCCTTGATGATATGGAAAGTCGAGAGTTCAAGATTGAAGCAGAAAGAGTTATAGAGATTGTAAGTTCAGCAGGTGGAGTTGTATCTTTTGCACACCCGATTGAAGTTCAAAAAGAATATCAGATAGACATTGCTGAGCTATTAAATATGACAAAAAGACTAAAAGATAAAGGTCTATCTGCGGTTGAAGTCTATCATTCTGCTCATAATGAGAGAGATGTGCTTACCTACTCAAATATCGCTTCAGAATTAGGTTTATTAGTCTCTGGGGGTAGCGATTATCATGGGAAAAATAAAGATGTAGAGATTGGGCAACTGTCGAATTATGGGTATGTGCCGGATGATGATAAGATAACGATATTATCTTTATTAAGAAACATTGATGTTAATTAATATTTGACAAAAAACAAGGGAATAAATAATTTGCTTTAAATAAAGAAGTGGATATAATAAAAACTCTCAATACTGTCGAGAGAAATATAAACAACAGATGGGACAAAAAATAAGGAAAGGCTGAATAATGAACAAAAATATCGTCATCGATGAAAAAAAATCATTCACCCATATTGTAGAATTAATCATATCCGCTCGTGAGAATACATTTCGTAAAATAAACGAAGAATTAATACTACTTTATTGGAATATTGGCAAACATTTAAGTGATGAAATTCAAAAACATTCTTGGGGTGATAAATATATTGATAGGGTAGCACTATATCTGAAACAAAATCACCCAGAATTAAGAGGTTTTAATAAACGCGGACTTTATAGAATGAGGCAATTTTTCGAGATTTATAAAGACGATAAAATTGTGTCAGCACTGCTGACACAATTGAGTTGGGCAAATCATCTGCTTATCATGAGTGCTACTACAAATACAGATGAAAGACATTTTTATATAGAGAAAGCAATAGATGAAAAATGGACTTATCGAGAGTTAGATAGGCAATTGGAAAGTGCTTATTATCAAAGAGTCACTTTGTCTAAAAACAGAGTTCTTTCCTCAAATATGGTAAAAACAAATACTAATCCATTTTTAGATACCTATGATCTTGAATTCTTGAACTTACCAAACGGATATACTGAAAATGACCTACAAAATGCATTACTGGAAAACATGAAAAATTTTTTATTGGAAATTGGGCGAGATTTTACTTATATGGGAAAAGAAATAAAAATTCAAGTTGGTGGTGGAGATTTCTTTTTAGACTTGCTTTTCTTTCATAGGGGATTACAGTGTTTAGTAGCTTTTGAACTTAAATGAGGAAAATTTAAACCTGAATACATTAGTAAAATGGATTTTTACTTAGAAGCATTGGACAGAGATTATAAAAAAGCAAGCGAAAACCCAAGTGTAGGCATCATTTTATGTGCTTCAGCTGATGAACAAGTAGTTGAATATGCAATGAGTAGAACAATTTCACCTACAATGGTTGCTAAATACAAACTAGAGCTACCAGATAAAAAAGTATTGGAAAATCGTTTAAATGAAGTAGCCAGTGTGATTGCATTGACAGAGTACAACGATAAACAATAAAACTCTCGCCACTGATGAGAGAATATATATAGAGAGGACATAAATCATGAATAATAAAATACTTAGCGGCATATTCGGCTTAGCAGTAGCAGATGCTCTTGGTGTGCCTGTAGAATTCAAAAGCCGAGATTATCTGAGAAGAAATCCTGTTACAGACATGATAGGATATGGCACATACAATCAGCCACCAGGCACTTGGTCTGATGATACGAGTTTGACACTGTGTATTTTAGATAGCCTACAAAATGGACTTGATTACACTGATATAATGCAGAAATTTTTATCATGGTATAGAGATGCAGAATATACACCTCATGGAATAGTCTTTGATGTAGGGATGACGACTCGCGACGCCATTTCTCGTTTTGCAAGTGGAGTCCCAGCTCTCAAATGTGGCGGTAAATATGATAGCGACAATGGTAATGGTTCTCTCATGCGGATTTTACCTCTAGCTTTTTATCTAAGAGCGAAATATGTAGAGAATTATACAGAAAACGCTGAAGTATACCAAATAATCCATAATGTATCCTCTCAGACTCACGCTCATCCCAAAAGTTTGATTTCTTGTGGAATCTACTTAACAGTAGCTGATAGTCTATTCGATGCAAAAGATTTAAATGAAGGTATATATAAAGGTCTTTTTAAAGCAGAGGATTACTACAAAAAGCCTCCATTTTCAAGAGATTTCAAGCATTTTTACAAACTTTATAACCTCGATTTTAAAACTTTATCAGAGGAACATATAGATAGCGGTGGTTATGTCGTTAGTACTTTAGAGGCAGCTCTTTGGTGTTTGCTCAATACTAATAGTTATGAAAAGTGTGTTTTGAAAGCTGTAAATCTTGGGAATGACACAGATACGGTTGCAGCAGTGGCTGGGGGGCTTGCGGGATTATTTTATGGGTTTGAAGCTATACCTGAGAAGTGGATTAATCAGATTCATCGATTAGATTATATCGAGGAATTATGTGTTAGATTCATAAAAAACTACAGTTGGAGCGACAATGAATAATAAAAATATTTCACATTCTTTGATAAATTTATTAAATTGAACCCTGAGATTGACTTTACCAATGTATCAAAAAGAATAACTAAAACAACACCAATAAACTTTTATCATGGTAGCTAGCTAGATATTACTAATGTTGCACTTTTGATGGATATTTTAGATTATAGTAATTTCCCATCATATTTACAGAACGATGAAATAACATCATTTGCACAGCAAGCATTATCGGATGTCTTTTTTCATTCAGATTTAGGACATGCAAAACATAAACTTCAAAATTTACCAGAAAAGGAGCATCATTGGTTTGATAGAATCAATAAGCCTTCTGGCTTGCCATTGTATGTTCATGATAGATGTTTATATAATAAAAGTATATTTAATATACCTATAACCATTAAGATATATCCTATTTGTATTTATGATGGAAGTGAAACTTATATACAGGTTGATGATAAAGACAGTTACTGGTATCATTCCATTTCTAATATCCATTCCAAAGAAAAAGATTCATTTTTTCTGGAAATAAATTTTCAGAATAGAAAGCCGGTTAATAATACTCTAAACCAGTCTGTATGTATTTTCATATTCAATATTATTACACATGGTTTAGCTCGAATAATGAAGGAGTATAACATGGAAGTGTTTTCTCTCCATGAGTCAGATGATGTTGATTCTAGTGGCGTCATTTCCGATTCATTACCTACACCACTAAGTGAATCAAAATACATTATGACTGGACGAGGTTGTGTGTATGAGCGTAAAAACGATGACCAAATAACCACAGTGAAAAAAGCGTATTATTTTTTTACAAACTATGACTATATCGGACGTATTTTCTCAAACTATTTAGCGGTTTTTAACAATTTCCAAGCTATTTTGAGTTATAAACTGCTGAGCTTTAATGTCAAAAAAAATTATTTGCGTATTTTCTCCTCGAATCTCTCTTTTTTCGTTTGTGATACCGAGTTTCGTTCCTTCATCGGTTGGTATTTTATATTTTTTTCCGTTTTCGGTAGTAGTTTGCAAGTAACCCTTAGATATTAGCCAATCATTGATTCTGACCCCGCTTACTTTTTCGTAAGCATAACGCATCAATAAGCAGTTTATTCTGTCTGCAATAATGCTTACAGTGGTGGGTTCGCTAGATATTTCTATTTCAGACAAATTAATTTCTTTTGGATTTGGTGGTGTTTCGACTGATATTTCATCGTTTTGTAAAAATTCTGATATAATGGTTATAAATATTTCTCCAAACCGTTCAATTTTAATTTGTCCAACGCCAGAAACATCTGCGAAGGCTTCTTTTGTGGTGGGAAGCTTCAAACACATATCTACCAGTGAACTATCCGGAAAGATAATAAAAGCAGGCACTTTTAGTTCATTGGCAATCTTTAACCTTTGTTTTTTTAAGACATCAAACAATTTTTGGTCAACTGCTCTTAATACACTGCTTTTTTTACCTGATCTTACTCTTATCTTGTCATCTTCGGTCTTAGTTGACAGTTTTATAAAGACTTTTTCCTTGTTCCATAAAACATCGCTTGATTTTTTACCCAGCTTTATTACTGGATATAACTCGTCTGTTTTAACAAGATAATTACTTAAGATTAATTGATTTATAATTTCTCTTAATTCACTTTCACTTTTTTCGCAGATGCCGTAAGTAGATAGTTTGTCTAGACCTAGTTTTAGTATTTTTTCACTTTTGCTACCCCGCAAGGTTTCGATAATGATTGTAATGCCGAACCTTTCTTTCATTCTATAAACGCAAGATAGTATTTTTTGAGCATCTATCGTGGCCTCTATCATTGGTGTAGCATCTCCACAGTTAGCGCAATTTTCACATCTGTCTTGCATTATCTCGCCAAAATATTTCAAGATATATTCTCTTAAACATTCTTTTGTTTCGCAATAAAATGTCATTTCACGCAACCGTTTACGGCTTCTTTCTTTTAAAATTTCTTCTGTGGCTCGGTCAGGGTATTGAGCTTGTTCGTCATTTTCTATGAGCCACATGTTAGTTCGCACATCTTGCCCACTGAAAAGTAAGATGCAATTTGCTGGTTCTCCGTCTCTGCCAGAACGTCCAGCTTCTTGATAATAACTTTCCATATCCTTTGGCATATTATAGTGAATAATAAAAGAGACATTGGACTTGTCTATCCCCATCCCAAAAGCATTTGTGGCAACCATGATCTGCGCCCTATCATACAAAAAATCATCTTGATTTTGGTGTCGCTCTACATCCGAAAGACCTGCATGGTAGCGAGAGGCTTTGTAGCCGTTAGCCACCAGCTTCTCGCAGACTTTTTCCACAGTATCTCTAGTAGAGCAATAAACAATTCCTGTCTGATATTTTTTATCTTTTAAAAAGTGTATGAGTGCGGCATATTTATCCTTTGGTTTCTGTACTTCAAAATACAAATTAGGTCTATTAATGCTAGTTATTAAAACAAAAGGGGAGTTTAAATTAAGCAAATTTACGATGTCCCTCTGCACCTTGTCGGTAGCAGTAGCTGTAAATGCAGTCAAAATTGGTCGGTTTGACAGCTGGTAAATAAATTCTGGTATCCTTGCATAGCTTGGACGAAAATCATGCCCCCATTGAGAGATACAATGCGCCTCATCCACTGCTAAAAGAGATATCTGGGCAGATTTTGCAAAGCGTAAAAACCCATCCATTTGCAACCTCTCAGGTGCTACATAAATAAGTTTATACGCATTGTTTTTAGCCCGTTGTAGCACTATATCTATTTGCGATAGCGACAAGCTAGAATTTATATAAGCAGCGGGAATACCAGCCTGTGTTAGAGCATTTACTTGATCTTTCATTAGGGAAATGAGAGGTGAAATAATAAGCGTTATTCCTTGCAACATAAGCCCAGGTACTTGAAAACAAATAGATTTACCAGAACCAGTAGGCATTACTCCCAATACATCATTCCTATTTAAAATAGCATTTATAAGCTCCTCCTGCCCCACAAGAAAAGCACTATAACCAAAATATTTTTTTAGTGTGTCTAACGCTGTCATAGTTCACTTCTTAACTAAGAAAAACAGCAATAATGCTTTCATCTACTTGAATACCCTCTTTTTCAAAAAATAAAATTTCTTTTGGAAATAATATTCTTCGTGCCTCAGAATGACATGGAAGAGGATCAATTCCATGATAATCTGTCCCAATAGATTTCCAAAGTTTATGAGTAGTTGCCAATGCTTCCAGAAACTGTATCTGCTGGACATCATAGAGTTGATAATATACTTCAATAGCTTCAATACCATATTCAAGCATATATTCTATTAAATTAAGAACTTGTTCTTCTGTAATTTCTTTCTTCCCACCTCTTGTTATTCCAAAAGGATGCGCCCAAACAGCAACTCCACCACATTGCTTAATTATTTCAATACCTTTTTTTATAGTAGGGATATTTTTAGCAAAATGACGATATTTATCTGTGTTAAGTATATTTGAAAAGGCATCATTAGCATTAGTAGCGTAGCCTTGGCGAATTAGTTCATTTGATATACTTTTTCGTTCTATAATTTTGTCATTGGTGAGAACATTTTCATACTTCAGCATATAGCTGTCTTTTACTAATTCACAAAATAGTTCGTGTAGTATCCTGTCTTTTTCTTCTTCTATTTTCAATATTTCAATCTGCATTTTAGCTATGTCAATACCCAATCCTACTATATGACAAACACAAGTCTCATCAAGACCTGCTTCGCCATCAAAACAGCAAGATAGTTCTATACCTGTAGTGTAATTTAATCCATACTTCACTGCCAGTTCTGCTGCCTCAATATTGCCTTTTACTTGATCGTGGTCAGTTATTGCAAACCATTTAATGCCAAGTGTTTCTATCTCTTTAACTATTTCAGGGACAGTTTTAGTGCCATCACTATAAGTCGAATGTATGTGAAAATTTATATTTGATTTCATCTATAACTCACTAAATAGTAGATTTATCTTCTTCTTGCATCATCATATCAAAATGTCCTAAATTGTCCGTTTGACAAAATATATTTCTAAAGACTTTTTTATACTTACTTACTATGTCGTGTTGATCCTCAATAAATAAGTCATCATTAACATCATGAGAACCACTATTTATCCAGCAGAATAATGAACGGCATATTTCTTTATCCTGAATGTTTGTAAATTTGTTTATTATGTCTTCATTATTAAATTTACCAAGAAATGTAAAATAGTATTCAATTATCCTTCTCATAGTGTTTTGAATAGTTATAAATGAAGTTACACCCTCATTTTTTAATTCATTCCATAATAGTTCATAAGAAGAAGAAATAGGATTATGAGTTAAATACGACTGTATTGATGATATTTTGCCATTTTTTCTTAACATCCAATAATTTACTTCATTTAAATCTTTATTACGCTTATCTATATAAGATACTTCTTTATGGAAAAAGACATTATGAGTTAATAAAATGAGTTGTTTTATGTTGCCTTCATTTTTCAAGGTTTTCTTTATTATTTCTTTTATCAAAGAGCTTACTATGAATAATACATTACTATCTAAACTAGAAATAGGGTCGTCTATAACTAATATTCTGTCGTTTTGTATATCATCAGTCGATTGAGAACCTTTTATTAATTGTAGATAGTAAAGAAATGTAATAAAAGTTATTTCGCCCTCACTTAAAGTTTTTTCTGCTACAGTTCCGTCATTTCGTTTGATTTGATAATATCCTGCTTCTTTTGTTGGTTCTATTTGAATGTTTAAAAATCCATAAGAGTTTAGGTGAGTATTTATCTCATCAATTGATGGTTGGATACTTGTTGTTTGCTTATTTAGATTTTTTGTCTCACTATTTAGTTTGGTGTATTGGTCTCTTAAATTGGTAATCAAAGAAGTTATGTTATTTATTCCATTTTCGAGACCACTTTTTTTATCTAAGAATTTTATTATTAGGTCTTTATTCTCATGTATAAAATAATTCCATGAAGATTTGATTAAATCTTGTTTTTCTTTAGATAGGTTTTTTACAACGGTATTATGTTTTTTAATTTCTTCATTGGCATCTGTTATTAAATTATTTATTATTTCAAATTGTTCTTGTAAAGATGATAATTCAATAATTCTACTGGGTTCTTTAATTTTCCCATTTAGCATTTCTTTATTTGAAATAAAATTACTTAATATTGCTTTACCAAGCAAGGAAAAATTAACTATATCAAGTTTTGAGTTTTTGTCTTCTTTCTGAATTAACTCTATGTTATTGATTTCATCTAAAGTCTGTTGTATTAATATCTCATATTGACTTTTTAATTTAGAAACCATTTCTAAATCGTTTTTATAAGATTCATCAAAAAAACTTTCCAATTGCTTTCTAAAATCATCAGAAATAGTCGCTTTCTGACAAAATGGACATATTTCTCCTTCTTGTAAAAATTGTCTACCTTGATTAATCCAATCGCTGTTATTTAACTTTTTAATAAGTTCTGCAATTTCTATATCGTCTTTTCCAACAATTATTTTTTCCCAAATAGGGTTATTTTCAATTTCAAGTATTTTCTCATAAGATATTGTTTTTATTATAGTTTTTTCACAGGGTTGTTCTCCAAAAATGATTATAGCTTTCTTTATCAAATCATCAAGTTTTAAAATAGGTTCAACACTCTCTTTAAATTCCAGTAAAACTTTTTCCTTAAAACTCTTTTTATTGTTCATGTACCCTTTAAATACTTCTTTTAACTGATTCTCGTTTTTTTTGTAAATATTTTGCCAACAATCAGTTTCAAAACTTATTTCTAAATGTGTTATGTCCTCTTTTAATTTTTCTATAGTTTTATTTTTTTGAACACCATCTTCTTTTATTCTATTTAACTCTTTATTTTTAATATCAATTTCATTGATGACATCTATTGTTGTTTCTCCAAGCGTAAATATTCCTGCGATTTTACCTTGAAAATTGCTCTCTCTAAAATCATTATTAAAAACTAATGTCTGTAATTTAGAATTATTTTTCCATCTAATCATACATCCTGTGTCAACATATTTTTCATATTCAGGGTTCATCAAATAATTTGAAATTGTTGTTTTACCAGTTGCATTAGAACCATATATAAAATTAACCTTTTTCATATCGTTTATGTGAATACCTACATCACAAAAAGACGCTGTGTTTTTCATTGTTATAGATTCAATCATTTATTATCCTTGTTATTCCATCGGTAAGATACCATCTCTTCTATCTTCAATCATTGGGATTTCAAGTAAAGAACTGCCTGCTATACCAACGATTGAGCCAACGAAGCTATTGGTATTCAACAATATTTTTTCAAGCTGTTTTCCCCTAGTTTTCCAGATTTTCTCCATCCTATTTCGCTCATCAAGATACCCTTTCTGTAGTTCGTTGAAACCTTCTATTATGCTTTTTACATGCGAAGAAAATTCTTTTCCCATAAGGTAATCATAAAGCATTTGCATTTTTTCACCTTTGTTGGTTTGTGAAGAATAAGCCTCACTAATTTTTATTACGCTGTCCCTAAGCACGAGAGCCAGTCCACGAAATTCATGGAAAGTGCATACCCAAACTCCATCTTTTTGACCTATTTTCTCTATCCCGTCTGGGAGTGCTTCAGTGACAAGAACGCAAATATCTGCTTTTACACGACTGCCATCATCTTTCAATTTATTAATCCACTCTTTGCCAAATGCTTTTGTGCGTTTACTTTCATAAACAATAATGCCTACTTCATTGCCAACTTTGTTACGAACTCTTTGAATAACATCAGCCCCACTTATTCCTTTGGGGACAGACTCAATCACATCAAAACGAAAAGAGTCTCTAAGTATATCTTCTATTGCGAGCTCTTGAACCTCGCCCTGCAATTGCATAGAACCTTGTTCTGACTTTCTTTTCATTTCTTCAACTAAATCGTTCTGGTCTTTTAATTTTTTCTTTAATTCTTCTATTGTTAGAGTATTTTCTTCCGTTAGTTCTTTTTTAATTTTAATGATTTCAGTTTCTAATAATTCTTTATGTGAGTCTCTAACCTCTTTTAGTTTTTTTGACAGATCAGCTTCTTTTTCTGCAGTTATCTTTAATTCTATTTCCTCTTTTTCAAGTTTTAGTCTCTCTATCTCAGCTTTCGATTTATGTAGTTCTTTGACTTGTTCAGACTTTTCTTTTAATGAGTTTTCAAGTAATTTAAGTCTTTCTTCTGATTCTTTATCAAGTTCGGTTTTTATCTTTACTCTTTCTGATTCAAAAAGACGTTTGTGCTCTTCGTCTTTTTCTTTTGATATAGATATCCCTATCTCTGTTTTTTCTCTTTGGAGCTTTTCGATTTCAATGAGGTGTTTTTGATTCTGAATATCATATTCTTTTAATTTTGTTGACAACTCAGCCTCTTTTTCAGCTGTTATACTTGATTTTATTTCTTCTTTTTCTAATTTTAGTTTTTCTATCTCAGCTTTAGTCTTGTTTAATTCTTTGACTTGTTCAGATTTTTCTTTTAAAGTATTCTCAAGCAACTTTATTCTGTCTTCTGATTCCTTATCGAGTTCGGTTTTAATCTTTTCTCTTTCAGATTCTATGAGTTGTTTATATTCCTTTTCTTTTTCTTGAGCTATTGCAAGCCCTATTTCTTTATTTTCTTTTTGCAGCCTTTCGATTTCCTCAAGGTGTTTTTGATTTTGGATAATAAATTCGGTTTTTAATTTAGTTTCTATTTCGTTACTTAACGCCGTGTTTACATCAATTTCTGCCCCGCACTCATGACATTTTATTTTTTCAACAGATTTCATGTTTTAATCCTCCATTAAAGTTTTTTAATACATAATTGCATTCATATAATAAACAGATATCAACCATAAATATTTCATATATTATAACATTAACCCTATTCTTATATCCAAAATCAAAATAATTAATATACTGTTTTCTGTCAACTATTTTTTTCTCCCAAAAAATATATCTCAAACTTTCTTTCGTATTTTCTCAAACTATTTAGCGGTCTTTAATGAGATTTATTTTTTAACTATATTTTTTCTCTTTTTCTGCTGTGTTTTAATATTAAGATATTATATTTTAAATCACTACTGACCGATTAATTTGTTTTTTGTTTATGTAACTATTGAAATAATAATGTTTTATGAACATATTTATCGATAGGGGGTAGGTTTTGTCCTAAGCCTTGTAAATTTATGAAAGGGGATACATTTTTGACTAAAATTGATTTAAACTATCTAAAATGGAGAAATATGGAGTTAATATTTCAAGATATTGTGAATTAGGTGATTTTTTTTCATAAAATAGATTTTAGTTGGTCAGTAGTGAAAAATAAATTGTGGATAGCTTATGGATAAATGAAAAAATTTACTTCTGTATCTCTCTATTTTTCAATATTATATCTGCAACTCTCTTTCCTCTCCTGTATGCTTCCCCTATCGCTCTCATGTAATATCTTGAAAATAAAAGAGTTATTATGAGTTGTTTTTTCATAAAGAGGTCTTTTGACAAGAAAAAAATGATTTAAAGATTATGTAGAATTATTTTTGAAAAGACTCTTGACAAAAATTATAGATATTTATTGAGGAACAAATTAGAAAATGACCTGAATTTTAGTCGGTCAGTAGTGAAAATCAATATTTCATACAGTCAACCATCCAGAATGACAATGTTATATAACATATTAATATTTAATGTGTTATGTTCATTATATTTTTTGTCATGCGGGACGAATAACGGTACGAAATTGGTGTTTTCAGCCTTTTACGAAAAGATATCAAAGAAGAATTGTTTATATTTAGAGGTTCTCGCATAATGTAATATTTATCATTCTGCACAAAGTGAAGAACGATAAATCAACTGCTAAATATAGAGTTACCGATTCTTCACTTCGCTCAAAATTGTTCATCTTACCCCATCTTCACCAAGAATGAAAACAGCTCCTCCCTCACGGAGGGGGGCAATGCTAACAACTTAAGCTCTTTAAAATCCGTAGAGGCAATCTCCGATTTCCATAAACTCGTTTAAAAAGCCAATCGGAGATTGGCACTACGGAGCAAATACACGCTAAGTTGTTGCATTGGGAGGGGGGTGTTAGTATGATGACAAGGAAAACCTATTTCAACTAAACCATCCGCTTTACATCTGTGAAATCTCCGCTGACCATTCGATAGAAATATATCCCACTGCCCACGCTACGACCATTTTCGTCATTGCCATTCCATTCTACATTATGAGAACCAGCTCCAAAATGTTCATTCGTCACGGTTTTCACTCTTTGACCACGGATATTAAAGATATCTATCGAGACAATATAATCTACTGCTAAATCAAAGCATATATTGGCATGGTCTCCAGTATCTACTATATAGATATATACTGTTGAGATTTTTTCTATTTAATTCAGATCATTGAGCCAGCGATAAGGAGTGATAATAACCCCATCTTCAATTAAAATTTCAAACTCACCCCTCGTATTACCGATCATATCTGAACTAAAACAGACATTGATGATACCTGGAACAAATTCGACCAATCCCAAGGAAAGT
>Ga0099364_10003470_pt1 | contig 24472 bp, 22 predicted proteins | sample TergutTh196P3_FD_73070 | JGI IMG/M metagenome (GOLD analysis project Ga0099364, IMG submission 73070) | Microcerotermes parvus P3 segment gut microbial communities from Pointe-Noire, Republic of the Congo - Th196 P3 | ecosystem: Host-associated > Arthropoda: Insects > Digestive system > Gut ...
AATCTCCCTGAACATTGCGCTTAACATTTTGCAGGATTGCCTTATACCGTCTATCTGTTTATTGTTTTTAAGTCTTATCATTAATTCTGTCAGTAAACCTTTAATTTTTTTAAAGAAAGCATCCAGCGATTCTCGTCTTTTAAGGGAAAACCAAGGCCCATAAGGTTTTCAAGGCAATCCGCATAAGTCTCAATGTCAACTGACTGCCTTAAATGCAGGCGTACAAGCTCTTTTAAAAAAGTCTTGACTTCCTCTGTAAAATGCTTAAAATACGGAGCGCGTTTTTCTTCCCTTATCAACTTCAAAAGAATAATAAAAGACTCATAGTAACGGCTGCGTTTTGCAAGTTCTTCAGCAATTAAAAAATTGCAATCCATCCAGTCTTCCCTGTCTATATACCTTTCCATTTGAAAATCAAGCCCGCCCTGTTTATCCCAGATTGAAATTGCTTCTTCCTCTTCGAGGTGAAGCAGCTCAAAAAAAATAAGCTTGCTCATGCTTGCAGGATCTTCATCCTGACTTTTAAGGAATGTCCTGTAATCAAAATGGTATTTTGAAGAAAAACGCCTGTAAATTCTGTCATATTCAAAACGCCGCTTTGGATCAAGAAGCAGTTTGTATGCAGTAAGAAGTTTACGCATTTTTTCTTCTGCTTCTTTTCCTGCAATATCAGGGTGAAGATGTTTTGCCTTTATTCTAAAAGCCTTTTTAATTTCATCTGTACTTGCATTTTCCCTTAATCCAAGAAGGGAATAATAATTTTCCAAGCTTTTTAGGCTCCTATGCGTTTACCTAGAGCTTCTGCATGGGAAGGATTTAATAAAATTTCGCTCCAGTTAATCTTCATGCCTTCTTTTTCCATGGCTTTCATAAGATTCCAAAGGGATTTATTGATAAATAAGGGGCCTGTCTTTTTTATAAAGGCCGCACTTTTTTTGCCTACAAGCCCGCTTCCTGAACCAAGTACCCTGGTTAGAGCATCGGGCATCTTGCCTCCCCAAAAACCAGTTGCCTCAGCGCAAACAATAATATATTCATATCCAGGAAGCCTCATACCGTCCTCGGTCCATGCGTCAATTATATCTACCCTGTGCCCCATTGATTCCATACCCCTGCCAAGTGATTTAACATATTCCGGAACACTGCTCGCACGCTGCCGCGCCACACTTACTACTACAATCCTCATTTTTTTTAACCTCTCTTTAAGCTGCGCTAGCAGCTAGTATAATCGAACCTGACCTTTGGTCAGGAAAACCCTCTTTATTTATTTATGCATGTTTATATATGTGATCAATGTCAGGTTCTTTTACATAAATAACACTGCATTTTGAATTAATCATTATCTCCCTAAAAGAATGGGAAAAAATATCTTTGGGATTTCTGTCTTTTTCCCATCCGCCAAGGATTATCAAATCAACCTTTTTTTCATCTGCGGCAGCAAGTATCTCGGTATATACTGCTCCCTTGCGGATCTCCCTTTCAATTTTAACTCCCTTGGCATGGGCAAGTTCCTCAACATAAGAAAGGTAACGTTCACCGTTTTCCTTTAGATTATTCTCAAACTCAACACTTTCTTCCGGAATTAAAATTTTACTTAATGTAAGATGCTTTATGGTAGCTGTATCTACAACATAAACAGCATGCAGCTTGCAGTGTAAATTTTTAGCCATAACAATAGCGTATTTGGCAGCAAGAATGGATGCATCAGAGCCAGTAATTACAACAAGAATTTTTTGAAAAACTGACTTCATATTATTTTTCCTGCCTTCCTTTTTAATAGTTTACTGGTAAAAAATGAATCGCGATCCCTCTCCTCTAAAGCAGCTTCAATAAACTTTTGGGTTTCTTTAGCAACAGGTATTATCATCTTGTCAAGGGCATTTACCCTGCGCTGGGTTTTGCGGACTTCACGTGCCAGACGCCAGGTCATGGTCCTGACTGCTGCCAGTTCTGTTATCACTTTTAACAGATTAAGGAATTCTAGCACGGTTTCATCACATTCTGCAAATGAATTTGCAGGTGAATATTTTATTTCTATTTTAGGTAGGCGTATATCAAGGCCCGGTAGGTTCATTCCGGCTGTTATTATTCTTTTTTCCTGAAGATCAAAATCATAATGAATGTTTTCTGATAGTTTTTCTGCTCTTTCCCGGCCTACGATGATAAGCATGCGTTTAAGGCAGGGATAAGCTGTTTTTACTTTATTTTCCAAGTCACGTTCCAGTATTTTTACCTGTTCAATATGCCTCATAAGCTCCATGACAAGGATCTCCCGTTTTTGCTCAAGGAGATCAAAGCCTTCAAGGGCTGTATTAAGGCGTTCTTTTGTCCTTAAAAGATTGCTTTTTGTGGGCGCTATGTGCTCCCTTGCCATATAAACCTCTATTTATGAATTTAGTATATTGAGATAGCTTATTCAATATGATATTATTAAATTATTATGATATTTAACCCTGAACATGAATGTATGGATAATCAGATCCGTACTAAACTTCAATTAGCCAATCTAAAAAACCTTGCTGAAACCCTGTACAGCAAAGTCCCGTTTTACAGAAATAAGATGGATAAAATGGGCATAAAGCCAAAAGATATCCACAGCATAAAAGACATAGAAAAACTCCCCTTTACAACAAAGGATGACCTTAGGGAAAATTATCCCTATGGATTAAGAGCCTGTTCCAAAGACATAATCGTGGAAGTTCACATGAGTTCAGGCACCACAGGCAGGCCAATCGTAAACGAATATACCATGAAAGACCTGAATATCTGGCGCGAAGCCATGTCCCGCACTCTTTCAGCAGCAGGCTGCACAAGGGATGATATAGTACAAAACTGCTATGGTTATGGCCTTTTTACAGGTGGGCCAGGAGTACATTACGGCGCATTGAACATAGGCGCCAAGGTAATCCCCATGTCCAGCGGCAATACAGACAAACAGCTCCAGGTTATGCAGGATTTCAGCTCAACCATGATCACATGCACCCCTTCTTACGCGCTTTTTATGTCAGAAGAAGCTTCAAATGCCGGAATTGACCTAAAAAAACTCCCCTTGAACAAAGGCTGCTTTGGGGCTGAGCCCTGGAGCGATAATATGCGTAAGGAAATTGAATCACGCTATAATATGAAGGCCTATGATATTTACGGTCTTACAGAAATTATAGGCCCTGGGGTTTCTTTTGAGTGTGAAGCGCAAAACGGACTCCATGTAAACGAAGATTTCTTTTTTCCGGAAATAATTGACCCAAAAACAGGATTATCCCTGCCAGACGGAGAAAAAGGAGAGCTTGTTTTTACAACCCTAACAAGAGAAGGCACTCCCCTGCTCCGCTACCGTACAAGGGATATAAGCTGTCTTATCCGGGAACCCTGCACCTGCGGCAGAACAACTGTTAGAATGAACCGCCTTATGGGCAGAACAGATGACATGCTCATAATACGCGGGGTCAATGTATTCCCAAGCCAGATCGAAGAAGTGCTTATTGAAATCGAAGGAACAGAACCCCAGTACCTTATTGTGGTCAACCGCGGTGAAAAGCATTTGGACGAAGTGGAACTGCAGGTAGAAGTTAAAAAAGATTTCTTTAGTGATGAAACAAAAGGCCTTGAGAAACTTCGCAATCGCATAGAGAATATAATGAAGTCAAGGCTTCAGATCAGTATTAAGGTAAAATTGGTAGAACCCAAAACCATTGAACGTTCAATTGGAAAAGCCAAAAGGGTTATTGACAATAGAAAAATATAAGGAGGATCCAGTCATGGCTATAAAACAAATATCTATTTTTCTAGAAAACACAACAGGCCGTCTTGGAGAAGTAACAGCAACCATTGCTAAAGCAGATATCAATATCAGGGCTATTTCAATTGCCGACACTGCTGACTTTGGAATACTGCGCCTTATTGTAAATGATTATGAAAAAGCAGTGGAAGTCCTTAATTCAAAAGGCTTTACAACAAGGGTTTCTGATGTAGCTGTAGTTGAAATTGAGGACAAACCAGGCAGCCTTGCAAAACTAATGGAACTGTTTCAAAAATTAAAAATCAATATAGAATACCTTTATGCTTCTCTTGAAGGGAAAGCTGCTGAGCCAGGAGCCAGCGGAAAAGCAGTAATTATTTTTAAACTGGAAAATCACGAAAAAGGCATGAACATAATAAATGAAAACGGACTCCGCATTGTAGAGAGTTTTTAAATGAAAATACTAATGGTTTCTTCAGAAGCTGTCCCTTATGCAAAGGCCGGGGGCCTTGCGGACATGGTCTCATCACTGTCCCTGGCTCTGCAAAAACAGGGACATGAGGTTAAAATAGTAATACCGCGTTATTACTTTGTAGACCGTACAGGACTAAAAAACCTGGAAGGACCCATGGGAGTGCCAACAGGCAGCGGGGAGGAGTGGTGTAAGGTATATTCTGCCCTTCTGCCCAATTCCGGCAAAAAAAACGGTATCGAGACTTTTTTTGTTGAACATGAAAAGTTTTTTGGAAGGGACGGTATCTACGGCACCCCTTCTGAACCAGATTTTCTTGATAACACGCTGCGGTTTACATTTTTTTGCAAATCTATTTTCCAGCTATGCCGTAAGATAAACTGGTATCCGGATATACTCCATTGCCATGACTGGCCTACTGCTCTTGTTCCTGTATTTTTAAAATTCGGTGAAAGAAAAAAAGAATTTGCCAAAACAGTATCTGTACTCACCATACATAATCTGGGTTACCAGGGAGTTTATTACAAGGAAAACTTTCACCATACAGGCCTTGGCTGGAATCTTTTTTACGAGGCTGGTTTTGAAGACTATAATATGATGAATATACTAAAAGCCGGACTCTGGTCATCTGACAGCCTTAACACGGTTTCGCATAACTATGCTGAAGAGACAAAAACCCAAAGATACGGCTCGCGCCTTGACGGAGTGCTGCGCTACCGTTCTGCTGATTATAGGGGCATACTTAACGGCATTGATACAAACACCTGGAACCCATCAAAAGATAAGTTAATTCCACAAACTTATGATGCAAAAGATTTAAGCGGAAAAGCGCTTGCAAAAAAAGCATTGCAAAAAGAATTTGGCCTGCCTCAGAATTCCAAAAAACCAATAATAGGACTTATAACCCGTCTTACGGATCAAAAAGGCATAGGGGATCTTTTTGGGCCAGGCTTTGGTTCAGTGTATTCAATGTGCCAGGACATGGATCTGCAAATGGTTCTGCTTGGCACAGGTGAAAGCTGGTGTGAAAATGAAATAATGAGCCTTTCTTCAAGGCTGCCCAATTTCAAGGCACGTATAGGCTACAGCGAAAAACTTAGCCATCTTATTGAAGCTGGCAGTGATTTTTTTCTCATGCCAAGCCGTTACGAACCCTGCGGTTTAAACCAAATGTATTCCCTTGTGTACGGTACTATTCCCATTGTACGCAATACAGGCGGTCTTGCAGACACGGTCGTGAATTATAATGAAAAAACCGGAAGAGGCACTGGCTTTATGTTTGACGATATGACGCCGCAGGCAATTTACAATACTGTAGGCTGGGCTGTGTGGGCTTGGTATAACCGCAGGGAACATATCGAACAAATGCGTTTAAGGGGAATGAAAAAAGATTTTTCCTGGAAAGCATCTGCAAAGCAATATACTGAACTTTATGAATTTACCTTAAAAAAGCAGGGCTTTTTGTAAAACATGGGTATCTGGGATCGCTTTGGAAATGTACTAAAAAGTTATATTAATGACGGTGTTGATAATCTAAACAGAGAAAGCCCTTTTAGACAAAGCTCTGCGAAGCAGAGCAGCTATACTGAACATCATAGCGCGGACGAAGATTACAAAGCAGCATATGAGGAACTCGAAGACTTCTTACAGGGCGAAAAAAAAGACTCATCTTCGCGAAAAGACAAGCCAAGCGCAAGACCAGTTCCGTCTGAACTAAGGGCAGATTTCCAGGAACTGGGACTGGAACCACATGCCACAGTAAAAGAGTGCAAAGAAGCATATAAAAACCTCCTAAAAATCCACCACCCTGACCACTTTGCCAAAGACCCTGAAAAAATGAAAAAAGCCACAGAAAAGACCTCCCGCATTAACATGGCCTATGAAAGACTTGAAAAATGGTTTAAGATAAATTGAAGCATTGCTTCAATTTTAATTCTTTTCTGGAGGAAGATTTTATGTTTAAACAGATGCTTTCCGTTAAAACAGTAGTAGCTATTGGAATCGGCGCAGCCTTGATGTTCGTGCTCATGCGCTTTGTAGCTGTACCCACAGGAATTCCCAATGTCAATATTAACCTGGGTATTGCTGTCTTATCACTCTTTGCCGCTGTCTTTGGTCCTATAGCTGGTTTCCTTATTGGCTTTATTGGCCATACCATTGTGGATCTTACCTGGGGATGGGGAGTCTGGTGGAGCTGGGTAATTTGTTCTGGTTTGTTTGGACTTGCTGTAGGTGCTTTCTGGAAATTCTACCAGATTGAAGAAGGCGGATTTGGTCTTAAGCAATGCCTGATTTTTAATGGTATTCAAATTGCAGCAAATGCTATTGTGTGGGGTGTTATTGCACCAACCCTGGATATACTTATTTATGCAGAACCAGCAGACAAAGTTTTTGCTCAAGGTATAGTAGCTGGTGCAAGTAACGCTGTTGTGGTGCTTGTTCTTGGCTCTCTTCTTATATTTGGTTATACCAAAACCATAGCTAAAACAGGAAGCCTTAGGGCGGAATAGTGTTATCTGCTACGCAGATAACTTAGGAGTTTTGCGCAAATGCGCAAAACTCCACGCATTTATATTAAGCACACAGAGACGCCAAGTACGCAAAGATAAAAGAGAAAATGATTATTAATTTTCTTTCTTTCCTCTGCGTCTTTGCGCCTTTGCGTGAAAAAACAGGAAAAATCCCTTTGAATGAAACTCCTGCGCTATTATTTGAAAACTATTCATTCCAGTACAGGGTTCAGACAGAACCGACTCTATATAACATTAATCTAAAAATAGATGCTGGAGAAAAGGTATTAATAATCGGGCCTTCTGGCTCAGGCAAGTCAACATTAATACATTGCATTAACGGAATAATCCCACATTCTTTAAAAGGAACAAGCTCAGGCAGCTTTCATCTTTTTGATAAAAATATCGACACATGCAGCTTTTTCGACATATCAAAAATCGCAGGCACTGTTTTACAGGACACAGACGGCCAGTTTGTGGGTTTAAGCGCTGCAGAAGACATTGCTTTTTCACTTGAGAATGACTGCTTGCCAACACAAGAAATGCACAAGCGGGTATTGGACACTGCCGGCCTTGTTGACATGACAAAGCATCTTGAAAAAAGCCCGCACGATCTTTCCGGCGGACAAAAACAGCGTATTTCCATGGCAGGAATACTTGTAGATGATGTTGAGATACTTCTCTTTGACGAACCCCTGGCAAACCTTGATCCAGCTGCCGGCAAAGACGCGATTGAACTGATTGACGAGCTGCATAAAAAAAGTGCAAAGACAATTTTAATTGTAGAACACAGGCTTGAAGATGTACTACACCGGCCTGTTGATCGCATAATATTAATGGATAAGGGCAGAATTATATCCGACACAAAACCTGCTGAACTTATTGCCTCGCATTTATTATTACAAACCGGCATACGCGAACCTCTTTATGTTTCTGCCCTTTCGTATGCAGGAATTAAATTAAAACCAGAAAATGAAGCCCAAAATCTTGATACACTTAAAATTGATTATACTCCATTAATTAATTGGGATACATCTCTTCAAAATTCCTCCGTGCCTCCGTGTCTCTGTGAGAAAAAAACAGAAAAAGATATATTAACCGGGCTTGAGGTAAAAAACATTCATTTTCATTATACAGAGAAAGGGCCGGAAGTCTTGTCTGATGTTTCTTTTTCAATAAGTCCTGGTGAGTGTATAGGACTTGTGGGCAGAAACGGCTCAGGCAAATCCACCATGGCAAAATGCATATGCGGTTTTGTAAAGCCAGACTCAGGTTCTGTTTTTTATAATGGGCAGAATCTGGCAGAACTTTCAATAATGGAAAGGGCTGAAAAAATCGGCTATGTCATGCAGAATCCCAATCAGATGATCTCCTTTCCATTAATTTTTGACGAGATCGCATTTGGCTTAAGGAACAGGGGTATAGCAGAACATGAGGTCAAAACCCGTGTATACGATGCTTTAAAAACCTGCGGGCTTTATCCTTTTAGAAACTGGCCTGTAAACGCGCTTAGTTATGGACAAAAAAAGCGTCTGACAATTGCGTCAATTCTTGTAATAAGCCCTTCACTCATTATTCTTGATGAACCTACAGCTGGACAGGATTACAGACATTATACAGAGTTCATGGAATTCCTTTACAGCCTGTGCGCTAATGGCATCTCCTTGCTCCTTATTACGCATGACATGCACCTTATGCTTGAATATACTACAAGGGCAGTCGTGCTTTCCGAAGGGGTTTGTGTTGCAGATAAAAAACCTTTTGAAGTTTTGACAAATGATGATATTATCGAAAAAGCAAGCCTAAAAAAAACAAGCCTTTATACACTTGGAATGAATGCAGGGCTTAAAGATCCTGAAGGTTTTGTCGGACGCTATATAAGCTATGACCGTCTAGAACGCGAAAAAGGCAGTAATAAATGACAGGGCGCAGAATGTTGGCTTTTATAAATGAAGACTCTCCAATTCACTCTCTTTGCGGGGCAACAAAACTGATTATTTTTCTTCTGTGGTCAATTCTTGCAATGATGAGCTTTCATACTCCAATATTAATTTCTTTAGCCGTGCTGGGAATTATCCTTTTTCGTGTTTCAAAAATCCGTTATAAGGATATTTCCTTTATTATAAAAATGATGTGCGTTTTTCTCAGTCTTAATCTGATTGCAATTTATCTTTTTTCACCTGAAGAAGGAGTGGCGATCTACGGCACAAGAAATATAATAATCGAAGGTATTGGCAGATACACACTTACAAAAGAACAGCTTTTTTATGAGTTAAATATTTTTATTAAATACATAACTATTATTCCCCCTGCAATTATATTAATGGTAACAACCCACCCAAGTGAATTTGCCGCTTCCCTAAACCGCATAGGCGTTCCATACACAGCCGCATATTCTGTAAGCCTGACCCTGCGTTATATACCTGATGTTCAGCGTGATTATGAGGCAATACATCAGGCACAGCAAGCGCGCGGTCTTGAGCTTTCAAAAAAAGCCTCGATTCTAAAACGCTTAAAAAGAACCGTGCCCCTGCTCTTACCGCTGATCTTTTCTTCACTCGATCGCATAGATATTATAAGCCGCGCCATGGAATTGCGGGGATTTGGAAAAAACAAAAAACGCACATGGTATTCTTCAAAACCTTTTTCAAGGCTGGACAAATTAGCCATGATAATAAGCATATTGTTATTTATAGCAGGGATATGGCTTACATTTCACAAGGGAAACAGGTTTTTTAATCCTTTTGTTTAAGCCTCATCCAAAACTCGATTAGTTTTGAAAAAGTCTTAATTATAGATTCCAATCTTCAAGCTTGCGGTGGAGGGTCTTGCGGCCAAGGCCCAGGACTTCAGAAGCCTTTGTCTTGTTGCCTTTGCATGCAGAAAGTGTATCTCTTATAATTATTTTTTCCGATTCTTCCATGCTTGTACCCACAGGGATTCTTATCCAGGCATCATCGCTGTTTGAGCTTAAACCCGGCGGAAGATCGTCTTCTGTAATAAGAGAGCTGCGGCTCATAACAACCGCGCTTTCAATACAGTTGCGCAATTCACGTATATTGCCTGGCCAGTCATAGGTAAAGAGCCGCGCCCTTGCCTTGTTGTCAATGCCTTCTATGTTTTTATTGTTTTCTGCACCAAACTCCCTTAAAAAAGCAGATATTAAAAGAGGAATATCATCCTTACGCTCTCTTAGAGGCGGCACTTCAATATTTACTACATTAAGACGGAAAAAAAGGTCTTCACGAAAACTGCCTTTTTTTATCTCTTCATGAAGGTTTTTATTTGTTGCGGCAATAATACGCACATCAGTCTCAATTGTTTCTTCGCCGCCCACACGCTCGAATCTTTTTTCCTGTAAGACACGTAAAAGTTTTATCTGTATGTTTTGATCTATCTCGCCGATTTCATCAAGAAAAAGCGTACCCTCGTTTGCAAGTTCAAAACGGCCCCTTGTTCTGGAAACAGCTCCTGTAAAAGCGCCCTTTTCATGGCCAAAGAGTTCGCTTTCCAAAAGGCTCGAAGACAGGGCTGCGCAGTGGACTTTGATTAATGGTTTGTCCTTGCGCGGAGAAAGACCGTGGATGGCATCTGCGACAAGCTCTTTGCCGACCCCGGACTCGCCTGTGATAAGTATTGAAGCCTTTGACGGAGCAACCCGGCTTATCATGTCAAATATTTTTTGTATGGATGGGCTTTTTCCAATTAATGATTTGAACTGTTTTTGTCTGTCAAGTTCTTCAAGCAAGTGCTTGTGCTTTAAAATCAGCTCGCGGTTTGCAAGGGCACGTTTGACAAGTTCTTCAAGATGCTCTGGGTTTACAGGCTTTGCAAGAAAATCCCAGGCGCCATTGCGCATGGCATCAACTGCTCCTGCAAGCGAACCATGCCCTGTAAGGATAATTACAGGGAAGCCTGGCATCTCTGCCTGGATTTTTTTCAGCAAATCTTCGCCGGATAAAGAAGGCATACGCAGGTCAGAAATTACAAGGTCTATGTCCCCTTTCTGGAATATATTCCATGCCTCCACACCGTCAGCAGCTTCTACAGCCTCATATCCTTCGACAATAAAAAATTCCGTAAGCCCTTTGCGTATATTTTTTTCATCATCTGCAATAAGGAGTTTATATTTCATATTATTCCGGTGCTCCTATAAGCCGTGTTTCTTTTTGCGGTACAGGCAATGTAATTGTAAAAACGCTTCCCTCTCCTGGTGCAGAAGATGCGTTTATTTCACCATGATGTTCTCTTAAAATTTTAAAAACCATGGTAAGCCCAAGACCTGTCCCTGTTTCCTTTGTTGTAAAATAAGGTTCAAATATTTTTGGAAAGTTTTCTTCTGTAATACCTGTGCCTGTATCAGATATAACTATATTAATATATGTATCAAAACCCTGAGTCTTTATAAAAAGCCTTCCGCCGTCAGGCATTGCAGCTATGGCGTTTTTAATAATGTTTAAAATTGCAGGCTTAATAAAACGTTCATCAATTTTTATCATAGGCAGCTTCTCATCATATTCTTCTATACATTCTATATTGGCTTCCTTAAGTTCAAATGAAACAAATTCTATTATCTCTTTAAGCAAAATATTTATATTTTTAAATTGTAAATCCAAATCCATTGGCCTGACAGCAAAAAGAAAGTCCACTACAATCTGGTTAAGTCTTTCGATTTCTTCATTAACTACAGAGATATATCTGTCTATGGATTCAAGATTATTTTTTGGTTGTTTTATATCAACATTATTTTTGCTTTTACTGCCGCACAAAGCCCTGCACTCAGCCAGGGCCTTGTGTATAAGCTGAACATGGATTGAAAGCGAGGCAAGCGGGTTTTTTATTTCATGCGCAACACCTGCGGCAAGTGTTGTAAGGCTTGCAAGGCTTTCTATGCGCCGCATCCTTGCTTCCCTGTTCCGCTTTTCTGTAATATCAACAACATGAATAAGCGAACCTGATACCTCAATGCTTTTGTCATCTCTTTTTTGAACCATGGGCCAGACCGATAAATTAAAATATCTGGGGTTCCCGGGAATCTCTATTAAAAACTCCCATTCTTCTACTTTATGACCGGATTTAAGCGTTGCCTCAAGAAAGGAAGCAACCCTTTCATCGCTTACAAGATTCCATATAGGCTCGTTTGTTTGTTCAACAGAATTAATGGGGAGAAGGCGGAGTGCGTATTTATTTGCCATAACAAGATTATGGTTATTATCGCAAACCATAATTCCTACAGAAAGAGAATCAAGAACTGTTTCCAATTTTATTATTTGCTGCAATTTATCTCCGCCATACCATTACTTAAATCAATAAAAAGCCGTTCCAAAGCCAGGCTTATATTTTGGTTATACGTCATAACAGCTGCTTCAGCTTCCTGAATATTCATGCGCCATAAATCCATAAAAAAGGCACATGAAGGCATATTGGATGTTGAATATTTTAGACTGTCAGATACCATCGCCAGAAGGAAATTGCAAAACAGGGTAAACATTGATCGGACTTCAAATCCCGATGCCCCTTCAATTATTTTTGCAGTCACTTCCTTTGAGCTTTCAGATTTTAAAAAACCCGACTCCTCTGCAATGGGAGCTGATAATTTTCCAAGAAGCACAAGTTCTGTTGGGAGCACAAAGCCTCTTTTTCTTAAAAGCAGCGCAGCCTTATAAGCTGCAGAAGCTGCAAAAAAAGCAGCCAGTATCTTCAATGTATTGCTTGATAAAGGCATAAATGTATCAAGGTAAGCATTTATCAGGCCAGGCCTGTTTGTACAGCAATTTACTGAAGCTTCATCAGGGATAAAATTATTTTTGTGAAATATACGGTCAAGAACTTCTATTTCAACATGCTCTGGTCTTAATATAAACCTGTAAGGACGCAAACGCGAAAGAATTGTCTTTAAAAGAGCATTTTGTCTGGATGTTGTCAAAACAATGGTTACTGCCTGCGGCGGTTCTTCAAGTAATTTTAAAAGAGAATTCCTTGCTCCTTCTTTCATGGAGTCTGCATTTTCAATTAAAAGTAATTTCCCTTTTCCAAAAGGAGCCAGATGGCACCAGTATGATGCCTTGCGAATCTGCTCTATGGGAACAGCAGAGCTTATTCCGCTAGATTCAAGCTTATATGCATCTTTTATAATTGAATTGATTATTTTTATTTTTGTGTTTGTTTCTGCTTCTGCTTCCAATGAAGCAAACTCATCCAGATCTTCTTCCAAAGATAAAACAAGATTGCTTAGTTTGGAAAACTTTGGTTCGTCTTCCCATAAAACCGGATTAAAACGCAAAAGGAGTTTTCTAACAGAACGGATAAAAAGTAGTTTTGAAGAAGGTTTTATTTCTTCCCTTGTAAAAGCATCTCCTGCAGCGGCAATCTCTGCGGAAAAAAGACGGTTTCCAAGACATAACAAATCCGGATGCAGAAGAAGACGATGCTTTGTACAGGAGCCGCATGCGCAATTCCATTCAGCATTTAATTCGCAGGACATAACACGGCCAAGTTCCAAGGCTGTACTTGCCTTGCCGGAAGAAACAGGACCTTCAAAAAGCATGGAGGGTGCCATGTTACCATTTTTTATATTATCAGCAAGTTGGCTCGCAGAACTCTGGCCTAATATATTCTCAAACACATTTTATCCATTTATCCATGAATCAATGGCAGTATAATTCTGGCAAAGATACTGCCATACAAAAGGGCGGATAAATCAAATACAGGCTGTACCACAATAATAAAAAGAATTATGCAGATAACAATAAGCCCTTCTGCAAGACCCATAATACCGCCAAGAAACTTATCAATTCCTGAAAGATTCATCCCCATTATAACATCGTTAATAATCTTTTGCACTATCATACAGATTATATAAACAATAATAAATAAAATAACAAAAGCAAGGATTTCCGGAAAATAATCAATATCTCCAAAAAAGTTATTTCTTATGTACTCAGCTCCTGCCTTATGAAAAAAAATCCCTGCAAGTATGCCAAAAACAAATGCTCCAAGTGCAAAAAATTCCTTAATAAAACCCCGTAAAAAGCCCCGTAATGTTAAAAAAGTGACAATTATTATAATGAAAATATCAAAATAAGCCATTTAAACATTATCCCCTTATATTTTCCATTACTATATTGGCTATATATTCACAAGCATCTTTTTTAATAAATCCTTTATATGCATCTTTTATTGAGGGCTCTCCGGATGCAAAGCCGGCAACAACAAAAGCAAGTCTTTCTGCGTTTTTATTATCGGAAAAATTAATGGCCTGCCCTGCTTTTTCAAATATCCTAGCATTTTCAACTTGATCTCCACGCGTACCTTTTCCCATAAGCGGAATTATGATCATGGGTTTTTCCAAAAACGCACATTCCCAAATCGTGCCGGCTCCTCCTCTGCATATTATTAGATCAGCTGCTGCAATAATATGGGGAAGCTCATCCTTAAAATAAATATAAGGTTTGTATTTTGCTGAAGTGTCAGGAATTATGCCCTCGTTTGGCCCTGTCTGATGCACAACAGTATAATACTGGGTTAAGTCAAGAAGACTTTCTTTTATAAGCCTGTTTATCTCAAGGGAACCTGAACTGCCTCCCAATATTAAAAGAAGCGGTTCATTTTTTTTGATCCCAAGAAACTCCCTTCCTTTTAAGCTGTCTGCATTCTGGAATTCCAGGCGAACAGGATTTCCGGAAACATCAAGTTTATCCCTGAATCTCCTGGAATAAAAATCAAGCGATTCTCTGTACGGAACAAAAAGCCTTTTTGTAAATCTTAAATTTATTTTTGTTGCAAGGCCAGGACTTAAATCAGATTCGTGCGAGAAGACAGGGATTTTTAATGAAGCCGCAGCGAGTACAGGAGGCACGCTTACAAAACCGCCTTTGGAAAAAAGCAATACAGGCCGCTCTTTTTTTAGTATCTTGCGGCTGACAAAAAAACCCGCAATAACCTTAAAAATATCAATAAAATTTTTAAAAGAAAAATTACGCCTTAATTTGCCGCTTGGAATATTATAAAAATCAAGACCTGCTTCTTCAACTATTTTTCTGTCAATATTACTTGAGCCAATCCAGAAAACTCTGCATGGTATTTGTTTTTGTATAAAGGATATTATTGCAAGACCAGGATAAATATGCCCGCCTGTACCGCCCCCTGAAAAAGCAATACAGTATTTTTCTTTTTGGGATTCCATAAATCACAGGATCTTTTTTGATGCTGCTTCAATTTTTTTTATATCAGCTTCCAGTTTTGCAGACCATATATCATGCTTTTTCTTGACCGACTCTACTTCACGGCGTTCACTCAAAATGGTATGGAGCCTTCTCAAAGCACTTAGAAAGTGAATTCCCATTCTAAAGTCATCAATATGATTTGTTGAAAGCTCATATTTTTGTCTGTAGCGATCAGCAGCCTGCATAAGCAGCTTTTTTATAAGAAGCAAATGACGCATAGCAGGTTCATAATTTGGGGAACGGGGATCTGTATTTGTTACTGCATTTTTAAGGTCAATTATATTTTTAACTCCTGCTGCAAAACGGCCTTCCAGTTCAACAAATGCCCATCTCCACTTTGTATTGTCCCCATAGGCATTTTTAAGCAAATCAATGCAAAGCCCAAGACGCCGAACCAGGTTATAACGATGACTGGCATCCAGGGAAGCAATAACAGCAAGTTTATCTTCATAATCAGAATAAGGAGCATCTATATAACTTGAAACAACTTCTTCAAGATAAATAACAGCCTTGTAAAGTGATTTTCTGCCGTCATTCAGGGCTTCTTCGTTCTTTAAATTAATCATGGATTGGGACATACAGCTCAAAACTATATAATTTGATGCGAGGTTTATCATCTCATCTATAAGACCAAGCCGCATAAAACTTGCGTTAGCACTGTCTTTTTTGATTTCTGCCAAAATAATCTGTTCTTTTTTTAACAGGGATTTGATGGTTTCGCGGTATGGTTTTATTCTGTTAAAATAACGATTTTTATCATCTGCTGAAATTTTAGCCATCACTACTCCGCTTGTATTTGGCAATTAAATCGTCTGCATGTGCCAGGGCAGCATCCCCTGAATCTCCTGCCAGCATACGGGCAATCTCCTCGCGCTCTTGTTTTCTATCAAGAAGTGTCACGGTTGTAATTGTCCTTGAATCATTCCCGCTTTTAACTACTTTTTTCTCCACCTTAAGATGATTATTACACCTTACAGCAATGCTTGCAAGATGGGTAACACAGAATATCTGCTTTTGATTTCCTATGTGGCTAAGATATTCTCCTACAAAAATGGCAACCTCTCCGCCAATACCAGTGTCAATCTCATCAAAAATAAGGGTTTCAGGCGAAGAATCTTGGATTTCTACGGAATCCTGTCCTATGGAATCCTGGCTTCCAATGGAATCCTGTATTCCTACGGAATCCTTGGTTTTTGAAAGAATGGTTTTTATGGCAAGCATTACCCTTGATAATTCCCCGCCAGAAGCTATCTTTGTTAATTCTTTCAAAGGTTCTCCGGTATTTGCAGAAATCATAAATTCCACATCATCTGCTCCCCATGGGCCGCAAACAAGTGAAGCTGCTTCTGAGGCTTTTGATGAAACCGTAGCTTCAAACCTGGCATTGGGCATTCCCAAATTGATAAGAATTTTTGTTATATTCTTTCCCAAAAGCTTTGAAGCTTCCCTGCGCTTGGCTGATAAACTTGAAGATCTGGCTGCCATCTCCTTTTCAAGCTCCGCAATATCAGATTTAAGTTTATCCCTGTTTTCTTCCATGTTTTTAAGGCTTAAAAGCTCATTTTCAGCCTCTATTTTCCATGCAATTATGTCCTCTTCACTGCTTTTTTCAAGGGATTTTGAAGGAACATACTTCTTTTTTAGCTTATAAAGCAGATTAAGGCGTTCTTCAAGCTCCTCAAGCCTTGCTGAATCATAATTTAAGCGATTTTGGTATGAACGGAATTCTTTTGCAATATCTTCAATTTCAAAATAAAAACTCTCAAATTTTTTGGAAATAGTCATTAGATCTGCATCAATGGCAGACGCATTATCAATACTTGTTTTAACGCTTTTAGCACAGCTTAAAAGCGATACTTCATCATCAAAAAAAGAAAAAGAGGCAGTATTAATCTGGACAAGAAGTTTTTCATATTCAGCAAGTTTTTTTGCTTCAATTTCAAGTTCCTGGCTTTCTCCTGGTTTTGGATTTGCCTTGCTTACTTCGTCTCTCCCGTACTCAAGAATCTCAATTCTTTCATCCCTTGATTTTTCAGAGCTGAGCGAGGCTTCAAGTTCCTTTCTTTTTCCTGCAAGATTTAAAAAAACTCTGTTAAAAGCAAGTGCTTCTTCTTCAAGCCCGGCAAAACGGTCAAGGTATCGTCTGTGAGTTTCTTTGCGAAGCAGGGTTTCATGATTATGCTGACCATGCAGATCAAAGAGAAAAGACATAAACTCCTGCAAGTCATTTCTTGATACAAGGACATTCTGAATAAAAATTGTGCCTCGGCCATTTGCCTTTATGTTCCGCCTGATTATAAGCTTTCCTTCATCAAGAGTGATATCCCTTGCTAAAAGCCATTCAAGCGCATCTTTGTTATTATCTATGCTAACAACAGCGGAAACCGAAGCTTCATCACAGCCTGTTCTGATAAGACCTTCGCTGACCTTTGCGCCCAAAAGAAAACTTAATGAACCGACAATAATGGATTTTCCAGCCCCTGTCTCTCCGGTTAGCACTGTAAATCCCTTGTCAAAGGAAAGCACAAGGCTGTCTACCAGGGCAAAATTCCTTACATTAAGTTCTTCAAGCATTCTTAACACCCAACCAGGAAAGTTTTGTTTTTAGAGCATTGTAGAAAACTGTTCTGTCTGATGCAATAAGATTACAGGGTTGTGCGAAAGCTGTAATTAAAATCCTATCCCCTGGTTCCAGCTTTATTGTTTCCTGCCCGTCAGCTATAAGTAAGGCATCGCTTCTTTGAATTTTATCCAATTCAATAATAAAAGTTTCATTTGCCGGCCGGATTAAGGGACGCAAAGAAAGTGTAAAAGGGCATATGGGATTTAAGATTATGGCTTCCATCTCCGGATCCAGTATTGGCCCGCCTGCTGATGCTGAATAAGCAGTAGAACCAGTTGCAGTGGCTGTTATAAGTCCGTCAGCCCTGTATTGCCCAAGGCTGATGATATTTTCTTGCTGCGGGGTTTTGCTTCCATTATCAAAATAAACATTAAGACGCAACATTTTTTTTCCAGAGCTTGATATTACAAAATCATTAAGGCAAAGTAATTTTTGAGCATCGCTGGCCTTGGGCATTTTGGAAGCAGCTGCCGGGAGTATTCTTGCTTCAAGCATAAGGCGTTTGGAAATTATAATATTGCCCTTAAGCCATTCATCAAATACCCTAAGCCATTCATCAGGATGAATTCCTGCAATAAACCCCAATGTGCCAAGGTTTATTGGAAAAAGAGGTGTTCCGGAAAAAGCCATAGCCCTTGCTGTATAAAGCACGGTTCCGTCCCCTCCAAGGCTGAACGCGAGATCATATTTTTTCTCTGAAAAATAATTTTCTCCCTTGGAACAGGCAAAGATATCAACCATGAAATTCCTGGTCAAAAGCTCTTTTTTAATTTCTTCAGATAGGTCTTTTGCTTTATCCCTGTTAAGATTAACAAACAGAATCGCTGATTTCATACGATTCTCCTCTTATGGAATGCTTACTATTAATTTGGCAATTTTATCAATTTCCTCTTTACGCAGTCTTGGATAAAGAGGAAAAAGCACGGTTCTAAGAAAAAGAGAATAACTCTCAGGGCATTGTTCAGATGCAACAACCCCTTGGCCTACCAGGGTATTATCAAAGGCATTTTCTACAATAATGTTTTTACGCTTGGCATAGGTTTTCAGTTCCCTTGCACCGGTTTCAAGAATGAGCGGAAAAGCATAATTATTGTATTCTTCACTAATAAAACATTTATGCCTTGTTCTAAGAGCTGCCTGCTTATAAACTTCTGCTATTTCCCGCCTTCTTTCAAGGTTTTTATTTATTCCGCGAAATTGAGCTATACCCATGGCAGCATTCATATCCGGCAGACCGTATTCCGGCGGCAGATTTAATTGAGGGTACCCTATATTGCGCAGAATTGGCGAATCTTTGCGAAATGAGGTATAAAGCAGGGCGCCGCCGCCAGCTGTAAGCATATCCCTTTCTTCCAAGCCCATAATGGTAAGTAAAGGTATATTATCTGCGGAAATTGTCCCTGGATTTATAACATAACTTTGGGAACAATCTTCTATAATTGGGATATTTAATTCTGTTATGGATCCGATTTCAGGAAAAAAACCCAAGGTATGATGAAGGATTATTGCCTTGACATCTGAGTTATCAGGCATGGATTGAATGGCTTTTTCTATGGTTTGACGGCTTAAATTCGCATTTGATGCATTAACATCAGCAAAAACAGGGATTAATTTAAGATCATTTAATACATAAAGATAATAAGCAGGCGACAGGCTGGAAATTACTACAGCCTGGCCTTGTTCAAGACCCAGAGACCTGAGTGCCCAGGAAAGCGCTAAGGCCGGACTTCGCAGAGCCAGGCAATAGTCAAAGTTAAGTTTTTCGCGGGCAATCTGTATAAGTATTCTTGACTGCTCCCCAGGACCTATTTTATCTTCCACAAGAGCTGTTAAAACCGCATCCATTTCCTTACGTCTGATGGTTGGGGAGTAGACTTCAATTTTCACTATACTGCTCCAAAATACACTTTGGGATGAACTATCTTCTTAAATTTGCGATTTTTTGCAGTTCCTTGGGATTAAAAAGACTCCGGATATTGAGAATAATCAGATATCCCTGATCCTGACGAACAACTCCCTGGATATATTCTGCACCTATGCCGCTGCTCATTTGCGGGGGCGGCTGAATTTCATCAAATTCTATTGTTACTACCCTGGAAATACGGTCAATAATAACACCCAGCTTCATTCCATCAATATCCAGAATAACAAAACCAGATAAAAGCTCATCTTCTTCTGAAGCATCAGTCTTTTTTAAATGAAAACGCTTATGCAGATTAATAATAGGTATTATTTCACTGCGGAGATTAAAAATTCCCTCTACATATACGGGAGCATTGGGAATAGCTCTTATTGCCTGAACACGGACTATCTCTTTGACGTCCATTATATTTACACCATATAATTCTTCCCCAAGCTGGAAAGTTACTAATTGACTGGATTCCATAAAAATCTCCCTTTTTTACAGCTTATTGTAATATAATATATAAACTATTATTTATCAAGCTGTGAATTCCTCCAAAATTGTATTAATTAACATCACAGCTTGTTCATAATCTGCAAGCAGTATATTTCTCGAAATTGTCCGTAAAAGGCTATTTATATCCTCAGTAAATCTATATTTTAAAAGTTCTTCTGTAATTGAATTCAGTAAATCCGCATCCAGGGTTTCCAGCGCTGTTTTTAATTCCATAAGCCTGTTCTTAAAGGCAGTAATATCCGCGGAATAGATAATATCCTTTCTGTTAACATTGTACTCTGACAATATCTTGTTCAAATTTATTAAAAGTCTTTCCACATTATGCAAGAATGAATCAATATACATTTTTATATATGTTATATCTGCTATTTTACCTGCATCTTCAAGGGTTTTTGCGCTTTCTGATAATTTTGAAGCACCAATATTGGCTAAAGCGCTCTTTAAAGCATGTATATGGGTTACAAAAACAGGAAAATTGCTTTCTTTAAGGCTATTTTTAAGCTCATTGATATTTTCAATCCCATCATCATAGAATACAGAGAGTGTTTCCCAATAGAGTTCTATGGAACCGCCATTCAACTCAATGCCTTTTTCTATATCCAGACCCTCAATCTGTAAATTCTCCAATACATTATCTGCCTCATTATTATCTTTGAGATCTTGTTCTAAAGGAGCTTTTCTTTTATCCAATGGAATCCATTTATCAAGAATCGAGTTTAACTTGATTGTATCTATTGGTTTGGACAGAAAATCTGTAAATCCATTGCTAAGGAAAAAATCTCTGGCCCCTGCAAGAGCATTAGCAGTCAGAGCAATAATAGGCACATTGACCAAAGAAGGTTTACTTTCTCCCATCTCTCTGATGCGCTTTGTAGTTTCAACACCGTCCATACCAGGCATTTTATGATCCATAAAAATCAGATCATAATCTCTGAAGTTTAATGTCTCGATCGCCTCATATCCGCCCTTACATAAATCAATCTGCATATTATATGGCTGTAATAAACCCTTAGCCACAGTCAGGTTTGTTTTTATATCGTCAACTATCATTACCCTGGCTTCTGGTGCAATAAAATTGACATATGTTTTGGCATCTTCACTAATAAAATTAAATGAATCTGTTATACCGTTTAGCAAATTGGCAACAGGTATGGAATATACAGGCATGGGAAGTATACTGTAAGTATTTGTCGGGATCGATTCACCCAGCTCTGTAAGAAGAATAATATTCGCAGTATCCTTGAACTTAAGAAGTATATCCTGGCACTTTTCATACATCATGGATGAAATAAAAATATGCGTGAATTTATTATTTTCCAGTTTCCCGATAAAATCCGCTTTATTTTGTGCAATCGTATATGTTACACCCAGATTAGCAATTGTATTGACAAGTGAATTGGAATAAATTTCATAACGTTCAAAGACAATGGCATTTTTTTCTTCTGGATTTTCTACAGATGCATGTTTCTCGTCAGATATATATTTTTGCGAAAGCTTGACAGTGAATTCACTGCCTTTGCCGTATTCAGAGTAAAAACTGATATTTCCTTCCATTTCCTTTACAAGTTTTGCTGTAATGGCAAGCCCAAGGCCTATTCCTTCAACACTCTTGCTTTGCGTTATATCAGCCTGATAATACTCGTTAAACAGATCTTTAAAATTTTCTTCTTTAATACCCCTGCCGGAGTCCTTGGTTTTCATTGTCAGAAGCACGGAATTATTATCCTGGAACTCTCCGCTCACTGTAAAGGAAACAAAACCTTCATCTGTATATTTTACTGCATTGCCCAGAATATTAATCAATATTTGGCGTATTCTTGTCTCATCTCCGAATAATTCATTAGGGATATTACTGTCTACATTTACAACAAAGCGCAGCTGGGAATCAGCTGCCCTCATCCTTATTATACTGATCACATCGTTCAATAATGATGCAAAAAGATAATTGTCAGGAAATAATTCCAGCTTTCCGGATTCAATTTTTGATAGATCCAGAATATCATTAATAATGGACAGAAGGTTATTGCCTGCCTGCCTGATCATATATATATGCCTGTAAATTATATCCAGTCTTGATTCGCGCAAGGCAAGTTCAGCCATACCGATTATTGCATTCATGGGGGTTCGGATTTCATGGCTCATTTTGGCAAGAAAAGCGCTTTTTGCCCTGGAAGCTTCTTTAGCTGCTTCTTCAGCAACCTTATAGTCTGTAATATCCCTTGAAATTCCCAATACACCCACTGTCTTACCGTTTTGTATTAAGGGAGTTTTTGTCGTTTTAAGAATAACTGATGTATTATCAATGCGATAACCAATTTCTTCCACAGTCATTGTTTTTTTTGTATCCATTACTCTTATGTTGTCATCCATATATCTTTTAACTTGTTCCTGATCTGTTACATTGACATATATTTCAAGATCTGTTTTTCCAACAATTTCCAATTCACTTAAGCCGGTGAATTCTTCATAACTGCGATTGCAGTTTATAAATCTTAAATCCGTATCCATGCAAAACACCAGATCAGGAATGGTATTATACACGGTAGAAAGTGTTACTGCCTGATTTTCAAAATGCTTTCTTAAACGTGCATTTTTAATAAATAAAAAGAAAACAATAGCAAGTGCAAGAAAGAGTATTGCAGCTGATGTAGTCATATAAAGAAAACGATCCTGTGCCATTCTTCTTGAATAGCTGAATACGCGGCTTGTCCAGTCATTTTGAATTTTTTCTGCATTAATATAAATTTGTGCTTTTCTGAATATGGAACTAAGTATTACTTCATTTATATTAAAGCCAAAATATGATTCTTCCAATGGAGCGTGAAAAAGTATATTGATTTTATAATCCGGCTGCTCACGGTAATTAATCAGGCCAAGAAGTACATTCTCGGAAGCCATTAACAAATCAATTTCTCCTTGTACAAGCGCATCAATCATTGTGCCTTGTGTGGGATAAAATTTTATGTTTGAGTTATTGGGGAAAAAAAATCTATACATATGTTCGTAAGCTGATTGATAGCCTACACCTACTGTAGCGCTTATTACCTGAAACATTTCCAGGTTAGGATAATCTGCTTTTGACAACAGAGCATAACGTGAACTTGCATAACGCGATGACCACTGAAAATGTTCCCTTCGTTCTTCGGAAAATAATAACTCCGAAACCAAAGAAACCTCTCCGGTTCTAAGCATATTTATTATCACATCCCATGTTGAACTTCTATCAGTTAAAACTTCAAACTCAATACCAGTAATACTGCTTATTTCCGTAAGGTTATCAATGGCAATCCCCTGATATGTATTGTTATTTTCATAGAAAAAGCTCATGGGATAATTATCAGCTTCCAATGCAATGGGTACTTTTGAGTTATTCGCAGCCAGGGCATTTAAATAAGCTCTTTCTTCATCAGTAAGGGATTTCTCAAAGTCATATCTTGCGTATTCCAGGCTGCCTTGTTTATGTATCTGGTAAAGTCTGTCTATTCCGCCTGCTTCAATATATTTATTAAATACTGATATTATTGGATGTAGTTCAGGATTCATGGTTGCCATTGATACCGGAGTATTAACAAGCTGAAACATTCTTTTTATGTGGGTCATACCATATTCAGCGAATATAAGGGCATAAACATCATCACATATAAAGGCATCAATAATTTCTGACTCAAGCATAAGCGATGCTTCCTGAATACTGTTTACATATACTGATGTAAAACGCAGCTCCGGATATGCATTTATTATGGATTGTTCTGTCATTGAGCCATGAAAAAAACCTATTCTAAAGCCGAATAGATCAAACTCACTTTGAATATTAATTGAGTCATCAAAAATAAATATGCCAAGATCGCGATCAGCCATGGGGTGAGTCATTAGAATTTGCAGATTTGTCTCAGTATTTGAAGTTATTTCGCCGGTAAAATCAATTGTTTGATTTTCCAATCCGCTAATTAAGCCTTCCCATCTCATAAGTTCCGGTACAAAAGAAATACCAAAAAGATCTGATAAGAGTTCGCAGAGTTTGGGTATAAACCCTGCATGTGTACCATCCGGCAGGAGAAAAGCTTCTGTCGTATTCCGGTGACCAAAAACAAAATACTGCCTTTGGGTTTTTAGGGCTTGTATTGCTGTAATTTCTTCTTGTGTTATGCCTGGAATATCAAGAAAGGTATTAATTGAATCAATATTTAAACGGCGCCTTTCTGTTTCTGTTGAACAGTTTAATAAGCTTGTTGTAAGTAATATTAGAGCTAGAATTAATACCTTAATTCGTTTCAAAAGCGCCTCTTGTTTATCGATTTAAGTATATTAATTATTGCATATATTGTTAAAATTTCATAGTAAAATAAAAAAAGCCTGGCGATTTTCTACTCTCCCACACCTCCGGGGCGCAGTACCATCGACGTTAGAGGGCTTGACTTCCGTGTTCGGAATGGGAACGGGTATTACACCTCCACCATTATCACCAGGCATTATTAACGAACAATAAT
>Ga0099364_10003471_pt1 | contig 24465 bp, 20 predicted proteins | sample TergutTh196P3_FD_73070 | JGI IMG/M metagenome (GOLD analysis project Ga0099364, IMG submission 73070) | Microcerotermes parvus P3 segment gut microbial communities from Pointe-Noire, Republic of the Congo - Th196 P3 | ecosystem: Host-associated > Arthropoda: Insects > Digestive system > Gut ...
CTTTGCCGCCGACTTCCTTCAGATTCCATCTCACGATGGACACCCTTGTCTTAAGCTAACAGTTCCTACTACCAAGCCTGTAATGGACTTACACCATCAAGCTGATGTTCATGTCGGGCACACAAAATAAAAAGGAGAGGACTAAGAACCTCTCCTTTATACGATGGCTCCGGAGGAGGGATTTGAACCCCCGACCTAGTGGTTAACAGCCACCCGCTCTAACCGCTGAGCCACTCCGGAACGAAAATTGTATTGTTAATGAACAAAAAAAATCAAGCCAGTTATTTTGTCAAGCAAAAAGTGAAAAAACCAATAATATTTATAAAAATATCTTGTAACTTATTGAATAACAAGTGATTAATAAAATGAATTTAGTTTTTTTTTTACACTTTTTTTACTAGGTAAAAAAGATACTTTTTTCAATAAATACAACCTTTTTATACAGTCCTATGAGTATCTATACCTTCTACATAAATCGCACTATAAGGTCTTGCGGGACACAAATATTCACAAGCACCGCATCCTATACAACGACCAATATCTATAATCGGAATTCGGAGAGATCTTGGATTTTCTGGGTCTTTAGCTACCAATGTGATTGCTGCCGCTGGACAAGAATGAGAGCATAAATCACAGGTAACATTATCGACATTGACCACGCAGAGGTCGCTTTTCCAGACAGCATAACCTATCTGAGTAGCTGATTTTTCTACTGTAGTGATAGGAGTTATCGCTAGGGTCGGACAAATTTGGGAACATCTGACACATTCAGGACGACAAAAACCTTTTTCAAAAGATAGATGAGGTTGTAAAAATCCGTTTATCCCTTTATCAGCACGCAAAACATGATTTGGGCATGCTGAAACACAGAGCTGGCAACCTGTGCATCTTCTTCTAAAATTCCTGATGTTTTCTGCACCCGGTGGTATGATTGGGTGAGAGCGTGAAGGAGATTTTTTAGGTTCAAGAGGCGCTAGCCCTCCATCAAATTCAAAATATTGTGCAAAAGAACGGGTGAATATACCAAGAAAGAATAGGACTGAACCTGAGATAAATCCTCGACGCGAAGTATTCTCTTCATTTATCAAACTGGGTTGATGTTCTTTGTTTCTCTTGTATGTATAACTAATACAACCTTGGGGACAATTATCAATACAATTATAACAAGTCACACAACGAGTATAATCAATTGTTTGGAGTTTGGAATTTATACAAGCAGATTTACATTTTTTTTCACATAACCCACAACTATTACATTTATCTTTATCTATGTAAATCTTGAATAGTGAAAATTTTGTAAATAAACTCAAAAACGAGCCTACTGGGCATATACTGTTACAATATCCCCTTCCGCTTTTCCATGCAAATATACCTATTATGATAAAGGACAAAATTCCTACCATCAAAGCTATCCCGCTCCTAACCCATACATCAACGTTATAGAAAGCGTAACTGTCCATCCTTTCTGCAAAATAGGCTAATCCGTTGTTTAACCAAAGATAAGCTGGTTGGAATATTTGTGAAATGATACGACCATATATACTGTAAGGTTCAAGCAATACAGTGATAAAGCCAAGCCCAGCTACTAATGATACCACAAAACAACCTAGTATAGTATAGCGGAGTATTTTTCTTGCTGGTCGATAAGAAAATCGATTCTTCTTTCTGATTCTTGAAATTTTCGATACGATGTCTTGATAGATACCTAAGGGACACAAAACAGAACACTTAATCCTTCCAAGAATCAATGTCAACAATATCAGAGAAAAAAATATGGCAAAGTTTTTAGCATAAAAAGCTGGAACAAACTGTATTCTTGCACTCCATCCTAAATATGCGTGGACAACTCCTGTAAAGTCTAAAAATAGCACCGTGACAGCTATCAAGATGACAACTGCTATTGAAATTCTTATTTTTTTCAGCATTTTACACCTCCCTTCTCAGTTCATCAACAAATCTTGAAATTCGTCTCATTTCCGCTGGAATATTTATCCTTTGTGGGCAGGCTGGCCTACAAATATTACAATTTATGCATCTATCTGCTTGCCGCAATGGTGAAATTCGTCTATCCATGCCGACCAAAAATGCTCGTCTTGCTCTTTTAAAATCAGGACTTTGTTTATCTATGGGATAATTACCTTCATTTAAACATCGATTGTAGTGAGTAAATATTTCAGGTATATCAATTCCATACGGGCAAGGCATACAATATTGACATCTTGTGCAGAGAATATTTCGATATTCAAGAGCTATTTCCATGACTGGTCCTGTCAACATATCTTTTTCTTTTTCTGTCAAAGGCACCAATGGAGAATAGGTATGAATATTGTCCTTTAGATGATCCATAAAGGTCATCCCACTCAATACTGTTGCTACATTGGGTAGATTTCCAGCAAAACGAAATGCCCATGAAGCAGCACTAACCTCTGCGTTTGCACGAGTCATCAATTCCCTTGCTTTATAATGAGGCAAGGCAAGTCCACCACCTAAAAGCGGTTCCATGATAAAAACTGGGATACCTTGTTCGCTCAATATGTCATACAATCGCTTTGCGGTCACATTTGCAGACCACAATACATTCCCCCAATCGAGATAGTTTAACTGTATCATTGTGAAGTCCCAAGGGTATTCTTTTGCCAACCATTCAAAAAATTCTCCATCTCCATGAAATGACCATCCTAAATTGCGTATCCTTCCAGCTTCTTTTTCTCTAAAAAGAAAATCAAGCACACCATTTTCTATAAATCTTGTCTGGAAAGCAGAATTATTTCCTACATTGTGCAAGAAATAATAATCTATATAGTCTACTTTTAAATCCTGAAAAGATCTGTGATACATATTTATTGAAGATTCTCTATCTCTTGCTCGCATGTTAGACAATTTTGTCGCGATAAAGTATTTGTCCCTTGGGTGACGAGATAGGGCTTCTCCAGTAGCTCTCTCTGAAAATCCTTTACAATAAGGAGGTGCTGTATCAAAGAAATTCACACCTGCTGATATGGCGAAATCGACAAGATCATTAACTGCTTCTTGATCAATGTCATTGGTATCTGGAAGCAATTCACCACGCCATCTTTGAACTATAGGTAGTCTCATCATTCCAAAACCTAACAATGACAAATTATCTCCGCTTTTAGGGTTATGTCGATAAGTCATTTGTCCTGTTGGGATTAACCTATCTCTCGCATTTTGATCGTTACAACCACTACTAAGACCTGCTAGTGCTATGCCAGCAGTACCAACTCCAACAAGTTTCAAAAAATCTCGACGACTTTGACAGCTTGGTTGATTTTCTTGTTCATTCTTTTCTTTTTTATCCATATATATTTACTCCATTTATTATTTTGCTTTTACTATATACTTGGGGAACATTTTACCAAGACCAAAAATATTTCACCCTTGTTTTTTGTCAACACTTTAATGAAAAAACAAAAAATAACCTTTTTTAATATCTATATTTTATTAAGTTAAACAATACGCTTAAAACCGCTATAGATAAGCTTTTATTAAATTAAATTCTAAAAAATTAAAAATACTTGACAAAAAAGACCTCATAAAATTCTTTAAATAAAAATATATTTAATGGAGGAATGATGAAATTAAGTTTAAAAAACTGTTTCATATTGCTTGTTATTGTAGCATTGTTAGTTGGTTGTGCTTCAAGTGGAAATCAACAACAACTGAGTGGCAGGGCTAAGACTTCATATCGCTCTGCAAGGGATGATATGGGACGAGGTTTGCATAGTAGAGCTTTGCAAAATTTTTTGGAAGTTCTTGAATTTACCCCAGACCATGTAGAATCTGCGTGGAGTGTAGCCTCATTGTATTTCTCACTGGCTGAAGACGCCTTTGGAGAGGATGTCAGAAGATTGTTTGAGTCATCTTATGTATATTTTGTCAGAACTATCGATACAATCGATGGAATTGAAGATTGGCAAAGCTATGACAAATTTGAATTTTGGCGCGATGACTCTGAATTGATGTTAGAAAGAATTTTTGCGAGACTATTCTTAATTGGTCAAGAATGTTACCAAAATGAAGATTTCGACACCGCAAGAGATATCTTCAATGAGCTGTTAATACTCTACCCTGATAGAATAGAGTCCGTGACTATGCTTGCGGCAATCGCAAACACTTTAGGTGACACTGAGAGGGCTATGGGGTATTTTTTACGAATATTAGAAAATGACCCTACTAACACATTGGTGATGATAAACTTAGCGATAGAATACCAAGCCCTAGAAGATTTTGCTAATGCAATAAAATATCTCCTAATGTTGCTTGAGCATGAACCAGAAAACATATCAGGCTATCAAAATCTTGCCTATATCCACTTACAGATGCAAAATCATGAAGAAGCTTTACAAGTCTACGAAAGAGCTTTAGAAATAGCCCCTGACAATGTTGATGTACTATCTGATGCCTATAATGTAGCTTTTACCTTGAATAACGATGAAAAAGTTATCTATTTTTTGAAAAGGTTAGTTGTTTTCGAGAAATCAGATAATACTCTCCGCAATTTAGTTATCTATTTAGCAAGGTCACAAGACTGGGAAAATGTGCTGGATTATGCAAAACAATGGCATGAATTTGATCCAGAACTAAGAGAAGCACTAGAATTTATATTGTATGCTGCTCGACAACTCAATGATGAAGGTGTTTCTAGAGAATATCAGGAGATAATGAATCGTTTAGATTAGTTATTTTAAATATACCTCGACTATAACTTCAAACTTTCCCCCACCCCCAATAAATGTGGGGGGGTTGGGGGCTATGCTAACAATTTTAGCTGTTTAAAACCCGAAGAGGTAATCTCCGATTGCCATAAAAAGCCAATCGGAGATTTACTTTACGAACAAAAGCTGACACTTATGCTTGCCAAGGTGGTCAAAATTAGGAAATATGATAAAAGTAGTAAATTTTTATAATAAATTAAATGAAATCGCTCCATTTGCGTCTGCATATAGTTGGGATAATTGTGGTTTGTTGATCGGAGATATGGAAAGAGAAGTCCATAAAGTTCTAATCTCTTTAGATATCACAGATAAAATTGCAGATTATGCAATATATCACAAAATAGATTTGATCATCAGTCATCACCCAATCATTTATCAAGCAATGAAAAGTATCTGTCAAAAAAAGTATCTTAAATTGATAGAAAATAAAATATCAGTAATATCAGCTCATACAAATTTAGATGTTTCAAAATTGGGAGTAAACTATGTATTAGCTGAAAAACTCGGATTACAAAATATTAAAACATTGAATATGTCAAACGATATAAATCAATATCAAATATGTGTTTATATACCTATCGAATATCATATAAAGGTAATGACAGCTATGACTGAATCAGGTGCTGGTCACATAGATAATTACAGTCATTGTGCTACATATTTTGAAACTTTAGGACAGTATATGCCTTTGTCTAATAGCAAACCCTATCAAGGAGAAATTAATAAACTTGAAAAAAATAAAGAGGTAAAACTTGAGTTGTTATGTGAAGAGATAAACCTCCAAAAAGTAATAAAAGCTTTATTTGATAATCATCCTTACGAGACTCCAGTATATGCAGTCATACCTCTGAAACAGAGTAGTCCAAATTATGGTTTAGGTTGTTTTGGAGAGTTGTCAAGAAGCGAGACGATAGCTTATAACAATAATGAAAAAATGACATTAAAAGATTTTTCACATTTTGTAAAAGCTAAGCTCAACGCTCCTTTTGTAAAATTATGGCTTGCTGGTGAAAATAAAAATATGTTAATAAATAATGTCGCGGTATGTGGAGGTTCAGGTAATTCATTAATTTACGAAGCAAAACGAAAAGCAGATGTATATGTGTCCTCAGAATTTAGTTACCACCAGTTACTTGACGCTCCAATGCCTATAATAGATGCTGGTCATTTTTTCACTGAAAATCCAATAGTAGAAAGATTGAAAGATATATTTAAGGATTTTGAGTGCGAAATATTGACATTGGATCACCAAGAACACGACATAAAAAAACTGATATTGATATAGTTGGTAATTTTTTTTTTCGAATAATAGAAAAAAAATAAAAATCATAAAAGGAGAAACTATGAGAATAGGTGCATATGAATTGTTGATAATATTACTCTTAGTATTGTTATTATTTGGAGCTAAAAAGCTACCTGATTTGGCAAAAGGGCTTGGTACAGCCTTAAAGGAATTTCGTAAAGCCTCTAAAGAGATAGATTTAGGAGACGAAAAGTCAGAAAATGATGAAACTAAGATAACTTAATAAATTGAGGCAAAATGTCAGATATAGAAAATAGTAAAGTTATCATAGAAGGCGCAGAGGCAAAAGAAAAATCAATCATTTCACATCTAACAGAATTACGAAAGACATTGATACAATGCGCCATAGCCATATTGTTTTTTGCAATAATCTGTGGAATATTTTGGGAAAGCATTTTTGAAATTATTGCAATCTGGCCTCTTCGTCTTAGTGATCCAGCTCCTCGTTTAATATATACAGCCCCTTCAGAGGCAATAATGCTGGCGTTACGCATTTCTGTGACTAGTGGTATCGTTCTTGCATCACCATTTTTATTTTATAAAATATGGGGTTTTATAGCACCCGGTCTATATAAAAAAGAAAAAGCTGTGATATTACCATTAGTTTTTGCATCTACAATATGTTTTTTAGCCGGAATAGCATATTGTTATTTTTTGCTTCCTCTTTTATTACAGTTTCTGACAGGTTTTGCAACCGGGCAAATAGACCCATATTTCAGGATCAATGAATATTTAAGTTTTTTAATAAAGACGAGTATATCTTTTGGAATAGCTTTTGAGATGCCTATAGTGGCAATAATGCTCGGAAGGCTGGGAATTATCGATCATCATTTTTTATTGAAACATTTTCGGGTATCCATAGTGGTAATTTTTATATTAGCAGCCTTACTTACTCCCCCTGATGTTTTATCGCAAATATTTTTAGCATTTCCTCTACTGATCCTTTATACCATAAGCATATTTTTAGTATATTTTGCGAAACGAAAAGAGGATTTATGCGAAACGGCATAGGTTTTACAGAAATACTTTTGATTTTGGTTTTAATTGTTATTTTCGTGAATCCTAAAGATATACCAGATTTACTGAGAAAGATATTAAAAATAGTGAAAAATATACGAAGTGAATTGAAAAAAATTTTTGATGAGTTTAATCTATAGGATTTTCTTTTATTTACATAATATTCTCCCCTTCCCTACACGAGGGTTGGGGGAATATTAATATATCATACTACTTTAAATTACGAATAGTATTAATCCTTATCTACATTGATTTCCAAAAGGTATAAAAATCCTTTTCTACTTCATCCATTGGTATCAACGGATAGAACTTTGTTTTTTCTCTCGTTGCAAACATAAAGCCATAACGGAGACTTCGATAAGAAATTTTATCAAAAGGACAATCCATTGATATACCTTTATTTATTTTGCTCGGAGATGTCCGAACTTCTATGATGGCATCTCGCATTCTTGAGGGATGTATTCCCGGTATTTTCAATGGCATGAATGGATTTACTTCAAATTGTGACAAAAAATCATCAATATCGAGATTTACCTTCGTATAAAGTATAGTAGGAGTACTTACTATTGTCTCAGGATCGGTTATAAATATTCCATAATCCTTGAAACTCTGCCGTGATAGAACTACTAATTTTGCCGGATTAATCCCAAGAAATATGCTTAATTCTTCTTTTGAAGAATCGTTTAATACTGCACCTTTTCTATTTACATCGCTTGCTGCTGGATTAAACTCGTCTGGCACTAGCTCTATAAAATTTCCTAATGCATTGCAATAGTATAAATTTCGCATTGATTCAAAATCTATATGTTCAAGCGTGCGGTAATTGCATATAAATTTTGTTGCTTTAGGTCTTCCATCTTCATGAGGTTTTAGCTGTTCAAAAGCCTCGTCTATCTTAAAATAATCGTTCCTATAATCAGAGTCTACTTCGACAAAAAGAAAATTGCCTCCAAAAAATCCGGTGGAACCCTGAGCGTAATGCTGTGCAAATTTAGCTGGCTCAAGCTGACTGGCTATCAACGAATGATTTGGATACAATAGCAGATACATATAATTCCTGCTTCCGGCAGGAGTTAACACATTATTATTCAACATAATTTACCCCCAAAATGTTTTTAACATCGGCGCTATAACAAGAGCTATTATCGCCATTAGTTTGATTAATGTATTTAATGATGGCCCAGCTGTATCTTTAAACGGATCACCTACAGTATCACCTACTACAGCTGCTTTGTGCATATCGGTCGCTTTACCAACTTCACTGGCTTCTATGCGTTTTTTTGCGTTATCCCATGCTCCACCTGCATTGGCCATAAATATTGCTAGAAGAACTCCACTCAGAGTAGCCCCTACCAAAAAACCTACTAACATTTCGATGCCGAATGTAAAACCTATCAAGATTGGGCTGATTATCGCTATAACGCCCGGAAATATCATTTTTTTCAATGCGGTTTGTGTTGATATATCTACACAAGCTCTATAATTGGGTACTTCTGTATTGTTCAAAATACCCGGTTTTTCTCGAAATTGTCGCCTCACTTCTTCTATCATCGCACTAGCTGATACTCCGATAGCCTGCATAGAAAGCGCAGAAAAAAGAAAGGGGATTGTGCCGCCAAGGAATAGACCGGTCATTACCAAAGCATTGGTGACACTGAGAGTGCCTTCTTCTATACCTACTGATTGTGTAAAGGCACTTATCAAAATGATTGCTGTCAAAGCTGCTGAACCTATAGCGAAGCCTTTTCCGATAGCCGCTGTTGTATTACCTACTGCATCTAACTGGTCAGTTACCTTACGAACAGAGGATTTCATCGCTGACATCACTGCCAATCCACCCGCATTATCGGCTATGGGACCGTATGCATCAACTGATAATTGAATTCCCAGTGTTAAGAGCATTCCCAAAGCTGCTATACCAATCCCATAGAATCCTGCTAAAAGAAAACTTCCTATTAGAGCTCCTGATATCGTCAATATAGGGAAAAAAGTTGATAACATACCAACCCCTATTCCACTGATGATGGTTGTTGCTGGTCCTGTTATACACGCTTTTTCTATCTCTTTAACTGGTTTCCAATCGGTTCCTGTGTAATATTCCGTGATTAGACCTATTAGGGTTCCAGATACCAAACCAATAACTGCTGATAAGCTGATTTCTATAGCCCCAAATCCACCCTCTACCACATAACCACCTAAAACTATATTTACTATAGGATAGATAAATAACGCAGATAATATAGATGCTATAAAAGATCCTTTGTTCAGAGCTTTTTGAGGTGATGACCCTTCTTTAGCTTTGACAAAAAATGTGCCTATTATTGAGGCTAAAATTCCAAAGCCTGCCAATAATATCGGTAACAATGCAAATCGTATCCTCATTTCATCTGGAACTGCCATATTGGCTCCTAAGATGATACATCCAATGATCACGCCTACATAAGACTCAAAGAGATCCGCACCCATGCCTGCAACATCACCCACATTGTCACCTACATTGTCAGCTATTACTGCTGGATTTCGAGGATCATCTTCAGGGATTCCAACTTCAACTTTGCCTACTAAATCAGCTCCTACATCTGCAGCTTTCGTAAATATACCTCCGCCAACACGAGCAAATAATGCTATACTCGATGCTCCAAGTCCAAAACCTGTTAGTAAAGGAAATATTGTCCCATTTAAATCCGTAAATGAACTGCCAAATATAAACGAAAATAAACCAATTATGGCACTTATGCCCAATAAGGCTAAACCTACGACCATCATTCCCATTACAGAACCACCTGTAAAGGCAACTTTTAAGGCTGGATTTAAACCTTCTAATGCTGCCCAGGCTGTTCGCGAATTGGCTTTTGTAGCTGTCTGCATACCAAAATATCCTGTTAATGCTGATGCAAACGCTCCCACTAAAAAGGATATTGATTGTAATCGTAAAGTGCCTGTATTACCTACAGCTAGAAACAATGCTACGATGATGGTAAAAGGTATTAAGACTATATATTCTCTTTTCAAAAATGCTTGTGCCCCATCGCTTATATAGCCTGATATCCTCATGATTTCTTCGTTTCCGACTGGCATTCGTTTTATCCAATTATTTTTTGCTATAGCGTAAATGATTGCTATCAGACTACATATCACTGAAACAACTATAACTAAATTCAGAAACATTCTTCTTACCTCCTATTTTTATTCATATATCTATGGACAAAAAAAATTAAGATACTGTTGTTGTCAAATAGATTTTACTTTTCAAAAAACTATTCCCAATACTTCCTGTCAAGATTTCTATACTGAACTGCTTCGGATAGATGTTTGAAATGTATATCTGGGGAATTTTCTATATCCGCTATCGTTCTTGCAAGTTTCAATATTCTGTCATATGCTCTGGCTGATAATCCTTTCTTGGTCATCGCGTTTTGTAACAAATTCTTACTTTCTTCATCTAATATACAATATTTTCTGATATGTTTAGTTGACATCTGCGCATTGCAAAATATTTTTTCCTTCACAAAGCGTTCCAACTGAATATTCCTTGCTTGATTAACTCTTTTTCTTATATCCTCTGATTTTTCTCCTGTTGGTACCTGCATTAAGTCTGAATAGTGCAATTGAGGGACTTCGATATGAATATCTATTCTATCTAGAAGAGGTCCAGATACTCTAGAACGATATTTTATTATTTGAGAAGTTCCACAGGAACAAGTGTGTCCTTCAATACTGCTACCATGATAACCACAGGGGCATGGATTCATACTCGCTACAAGCATAAATTTTGCAGGAAAGCATAGACTGGAAACTGCTCGAGATATAGTTACAAATCCATCTTCCAATGGTTGTCTCAATACCTCAAGCGCTGATTTTTTAAATTCAGGTAATTCATCTAAGAACAAAACCCCATTGTGTGATAATGAAACCTCACCTGGTTTGGGGATTGAACCACCGCCTATCAAGGCTATATCACTGATTGTATGATGTGGAGAGCGAAATGGTCGAGTGACTACTACGCCATTCTTAAATTTGTTCAACAGCCCTGCTACTGAAAATATTTTTGTGGTTTCCAGAGCTTCTTCAAGTACAAATTCTGGTAAGATACCCGGAAGTCGCCTTGCTAACATTGTTTTCCCTGAACCAGGAGGACCAAGCATCAATATATTGTGTCCGCCCGCTGCCGCTATTTCTAAAGCTCTTTTCACCTGATATTGACCTTTTACATCGAACATATCATCTATTTCTGATAGATTGGTGTTGAATATTTCTTCGACTAAGGTTATTGTGGGCAATATATTAACATTTCCTGCCAAAAAATCTACCGCTTCCACTAAAGTTTCTACTCCATACACATCGATGCCTTGTATCAAGGCTGCTTCTTTTGCATTTTCTTTAGGAACTATCAGACCTTTAATGCCATCTCGTTGAGCTGCTACTGCAAAAGGTAACACACCTCGCACTGGTCTGACTTCTCCATCTAATGATAGCTCCCCGATTATTGCATAATCCTCTATTTTTGCTGGTTGTAATTGCTTAGTTGCTATTAGTATGGATATTGCCATTGACAAATCTATGCCAACCTCATCTTTTTTCAAATCCGCTGGGGCAAGGTTTATTGTATAAACACTCTGCGAAAAATAGAAATTGCTGTTTTGGATTGCAGATACTACCCTTTCTTTACTCTCTTTTACTGAATTTGAAGGTAACCCAACTATCGTAAATCTATACATACCTGTCTTGACATGTGCTTCTATATCAATTTTTTCTGCATCTATACCGTTTAATGTATAAGAATATGTTCTTGCAAACATTTTACCTCCTAATTTTTCCTAAAAACATAATACCTTCCCACCACTATCTCTGTGGCACTACCCCCCCAACTCCCGTCTTTGCGAGGTTTCTCATTTTAAACTCCCCACGAAGCAATCTCCGTGCCACTATCCCCCCATCCCGTCTTTGCGAGGTTTCTCATTTTAAACTCCCCACGAAGCAATCTCCGTGTCACTACCCCCCGTCCCGTCTTTGCGAGGTTTCTCATTTTAAACTCCCCACGAAGCAATCTCCGTGTCACTATCCCCATCCCGTCCTTGCGAGCGATCTTCTTGCTTTACTTACAAAGAAATCTCGTGTCCACTTCACATTCCTATTATTAAAAAAATCACAATTACTCACTCTATTTCAACAAAAGCATCCTTCTAATCTGAGTAAAATCATCTGTTAACATCCTATACAAATACACTCGGAGGAGTCGAGATAGGAGCTAGATCATTTAAACTTAAAAAGATAATGACAGATTCGATTTCCACACCGTTGGGATATTTTTGGAATCCTCCTCGTAAACTACCTTGATCGCTTCTGTTTGGATGTGTATTGTTTATTCGATTTCGTATTTCATCTGCTCGATCTTTTGACATCCTGATATTCTTATCCAATCCTAATGTATCAGGATTTGTGAGATGTATTGGAAAGTTTGTCGCTCTTAACCACCCTTCTTCGTTTTGATAAGCCCAACACCATCCTAATTCTCTGTGATACTCAATAGTATATCCATATTTTCTATAAAGAATCACGGGATTGTTTTCACCACCATGAATCCTTTCTACATCAACCTCGGTTCCATCAGGCATAATTAGCACATCTTGAAAAACAACTCCGTCAGGATCGAAAAACCTTGGACCTGTATGAGGCACATAATATGGGTTTGGAATGTGTGCCACTAAATATTGTGTAGCAAAAAAAATCATCAACAAAACCGTGATTTTTGTTCTAAATTCTTTAGAAAATCTCATAATCTTACTTCTTTAAAATTCCTGTTTCCCTTCTTGGATGACAGAGTCTATCCAGTTTCTCAACTCTCTATATCTCACCTGATTTGTAATTTCCATATCCTTAAACGACAAAAAAATCAAAATAGCTATTTTGTCAACAAATTTTGAAAAGTATGAAAAATGTTTTTTATTAAAACTAATTTCACAAGCTAACTAATTGCCTGTATTCCAAAGTTTTCATCAGAAGATATATTATTTACCCTCACCATTTATTTTTGGGATGGCACCGACCATGCTCTTCTAAAATATACCTTAAATCTGTATTTGTATATATTTGTGTAGTGCTGATTGATGAATGACCTAACAATGCCTGAATTATCCTCAAATTTACACCAGATTCTAATAAATGAGTCGCAAATGAATGACGAAATGTATGTGGTGACAATGGTTTTAATATTCCTTGTTCTAATATTATTTTATGAACTATTTTCCACATACCCATCCTACTAAATTTCTTGCCAAAACGATTCAAAAATAATGTGTCATCTGATTTATAATTCATATAAGTATTTCTGCTATTATTTATATAATGCTCCAATAAATCCAATAAAAAGTCATTCAAGGGTATAAATCTTTGCTTATTTCCCTTCCCTGTGATTAATATAAGTTTTTCTTTTCCATAAATACTATGAGTAGTGAGATTAATTAGCTCGGATATTCTTATCCCTGTTGAATATAACATTTCGAGTATTGCCTTGTTTCTAATATCTTGAGGGGTTTCAGCAGGATATTTATCCAGAAGATCAAGCATTTCTTCTTTGGTTAATACATCTGGAAATTGGTAATCATATTTAACTGAAGGGATTTTTTCAAAATCGACATTTATATCATGGTTGTTTACTTGTAAATAATTGAAAAAAGAATTTAATGAACTTCGTTTTCGCGATATGCTGCTTGGAGCTAAACCTATTTGATAAAGCTCTGATAAATACTCTATAACATCATTTGTAGAAACCTCTAAAACTCCCTTTGATAAATATTCAAAAAAGAGCTTGATGTCGCTGATATAGCTGTTTGTAGTATTATTTGATAGCCCATCTTCTGATAATAAAGAGAGTTTATACAATTCCATATATATTTTTATTTCTTTTTCCATGTTTATTATCCAGCTATTATTCTATAAAAATCAAAGTACACCCAAAATCAATTTTTCCATTGTTATTTTTATTTCCTCAGGGTCTATAGAAGCAAAAATTATCTGCCTTGCCTTGCTACCATTTATATAGCCCTTTGTGTAATAAGCAAAATGTGCTCTCATCGGTATCAATGCTCTTGGGTCTTGATAATGTTCTAAAACCAAGTCTATATGTTTATGAATTATTTGGAGTTTTCTGTTTTCGATTTCCGCAGAACTCCGACCCTTTATTTCTTCAAAGACCCATGGTTTACCCAAAGCACCTCTTCCTATCATCACACTATCACAACCAGTCTCATTATACATCCGCAGAGCTTCTTCTTTATTATGGATATCGCCATTACCAATCACTGGTATTTGAACAGCTTCTTTGACCTGAGTTATGATTGCCCAATTACTCACACCTGTGAAGAATTGACTTCGGGTTCTAGGGTGAACTATTATAGCAGAAGCACCTGCTGATTCAACCATTTGAGCGAATGGAACCGCATTTATACTATCAAAATCCCATCCCGCTCTTATTTTTACAGTTAAGGGGATATTGACATCGTTCAGAACTTTGCAGACTTCTTTGATTATCTCTTCTGAGAGTTCTGGTTTCATCATTAATGCACTGCCTGCATATCTTTTAACTACTTTTTTTACAGGACAACCCATATTTATATCAAAAAAATCTGGTTTGAGTTTTGACAACAACAAGGCTGCTTTTGCCATGACAGCGGGATTATCTCCAAACAACTGAATCCCATATGGTCTCTCTATATCAGAAAATTTTACCTCATGAGCAAATCTATCAAAGTTTTTTTTAACCCCATCGGCACTGACCATTTCACTGACGAGAACATCAACACCACATTGTTTGGCTATATATCTAAAAGGAGCATCAGTATAGCCTGCCAATGGAGCTAACCAGAGTTTTTTTTGCGTAAAGAAATTAATATCAAAAGGTATCTTGATATTGGGATCTATTTTTTTTTCATCTATTTCTTTCATTTATTATTTCTCATTTTATACATAAAAATTGCAGCCGCTATTGCAACATTAAGGGATTGCATTTTACCTGACATCTCTATAAAGAGTTTTTGATGCGGAAGAACATTGATATATTCACTTATACCATTGGCTTCTGAACCAAAAATCATTATAAATGCCCTGTCTGGAAAAAAGAAATTTTCCAATGAAATACCTTTATTTTTATCAGGATGACTTACAAAAATAGTCTCAGGTCGATTTTTTATCCAAGATTCATCAACTTTTTCGATAGGAACTGCAAAAACAGCGCCCATTGATGCTCGGACTACTTTCTCATTTAATACATCACAACAGTTTTTATCCAAGATTATTCCATCTATGTCAAATACTGAAGCTGTTCTAATGATACTTCCGAGATTACCAGGATCTTTTATCGCATTTAAATATATTAATTTATTATAGTTCAGAATAGCTTTTTTTTCAAAGGTTACAACAGCAAATATACCTTGCTCATTGTTTGTAGCTGTCAATGCCTCTGACTGAGATTTTGATAATTCATACATAGGACAATGGACTTCTTGAAATATTTTTTGATGTTCAGAAAAATAATCTTCTTTAAAATAAAGAGATTTTATTTGTATGTCGTAACCAACCACTTGTTCAATCAATCTTGAACCTTCTATCAACAAATCAACTCTATCCAAAGATTCATCTCGATATCTTTTATTATTTAACTTTAACAATTTTTTAAAACTTTCTTTACTGACTTTTTCTATCATATATAAGCAACCTCAACCAGAATATCCAACCATACTATCAACAACTTCAAAAACTCTCCTTTACTCTGCGTGCTCTCGGTTCAAGAGATATTGAGCTTGCGATATAGCTCATAGAATTACCGCATGAAAAACTCTGAGTTTCTCCGTGTTCTCTGTGGTTAAATTTTTGAAAGTTATAGACGAGAAATATATGATTTTCATCATTGTTTTTCCTTTTTTTTGAAACTTATCTTATTCTCAGTCCCATTCAATAGCCTTTTAATGTTTGTTCGATGTGTGTAAATGATAAAAATAGCCATAATCAATGTGAAAATTTTTACATAGATATTCAAATCAAAAAACATGAAATTACTTATCATTAGAGCTATTATTGCCAGTATTGACCCTAAAGAGACATATTTTGTTAAAAATACTACTAACATAAAAAACAATATTGCTCCAAGAAAATTGAGGGGACACAAAGCTAAAAATACCCCAGCTGAAGTAGCGACTCCTTTTCCCCCTTTAAATGATAAAAACATACTAAAAGTGTGACCGAGTATCGCAAAAATTCCTACCAATACCGGTAACCATTCATATCCGCCTTCGCCTACTATCGATATGCTCCAAAGTGGTATCAACATAAGCATAATACATACAGGAAAAAAACCTTTAAAAATATCCAGAAACAAGACTATCAAACCCGCTTTTGTACCAAAAACTCTTAACACATTAGTTGCGCCCACATTACCGCTACCATGCTGACGAATGTCAATTTTTTTGAAGACCTTTCCGTATATAAAAGCAAAGGGTATACTTCCTACAAGATATGCCATTATTAAACTAATACTCAACCACATAACTATCATCGTTTTTCCCCTTGAATACAAGTTTTATTGTTGCACCTGTAAATTTAAATTCTTCTCTGATCTTATTTCGTAAAAACCTTTTATAATGCTCTGGTATCAATTTCGGTTCATTGGTAAAGAAAATAAAAGTAGGTGGATTTACTTTTTGTTGAGTAACATACAATATCTTGATATGTTTACCTGTGCTATGGGTGGGAGGTTTTTTCATTATAATTCTTTCAAAAAATCTATTCAATTCTCCTGTAGAAATCCGTTTATTGCTCTCTTCCCATACCTGACAAATAAGCTCAGGAACTTTGTTAACTCTCTGACCTGTCAAAGCAGAGATTGTCAGTATCGGAGCATATTGTAAAAATTCAAATTCTTCTCTCACCTTTTTTACATAATTGTTAAAGGTTTTATTATCCTTATTTTCTATCAAGTCCCATTTATTTAAGACTACTATTATATTCTTGAAATTTCTCTGCGCATAAGCAGCTATTTTTTGGTCTTGATCTGAAAAATCCTCAAAGCTGTCTAATATCAATACAATAATATCCGCCTTGTCTATACTTTCGATAGTTCGCATTGTACTGAAATATTCGACCCCATACTTAACTCTTGCTTTTTTTCTCAATCCAGCTGTGTCAATGATAACTATTTTGTATTTTTCTATCTTATTTTCATCATTTTCTAAGCTCTCGATATTTTCAGGTTTATATTCATATTCCATTTCCAAATCTATTGAGTCTCGGGTTGTTCCGGGTATATCGGTTACTATAACTGTATCTTCTCCAATCAATTTATTAATTAGTGAAGATTTCCCCACATTGGGTTTACCAACTATTGCGACTTTAATTAAGGATTTTTGAGTTTCAGAACTATCATCTTCTGAATATGGAATATCATGGTCATTTTCCATATTTATAGGTAATATATTTACAATATCATCTAAAAAATTACCCATATTCCTACCTGATATTGCTGCTATCCCGATAGGTTCTCCTAGACCAAGCCTCATAAAATCATACAAATCTAACTCGTCTTTTTCATTGTCTACTTTGTTAACTGCTAAAATCAATTTGTCCCTGTGATTGGACAAAATCTTGGCTATTTGCATATCATATTTTGTGATTCCTGTCTTTATATCACATAAAAAAATTATCACATCTGCTTGTTCGATGGCTATCTGTGCTTGCATTTTGACAGCTTTATCCATTGTTAAATCAGAATCCGGGATGATTCCACCTGTATCTACAACTAAAAAATCCCGACCATTCCAATCTACTGTCTCATATTTTCTGTCTCGTGTGATACCCTCTTCAAAATCTACTATTGCACTTCTTTTTCTACAAAATCTATTAAATAGCGTTGATTTGCCTACATTGGGTCTGCCTACTATGGCTACTATTGGTTTATTCGACATATTATTCACCTTCTAATTTTTTTTCTCGTCAATAACTTCAATTCACCCCACATTTATGGGGGGGGCAGGGGGGGGAAAGTCATCACTATGATTAAATATTTCTACTACTCCCAAGGTTTATTCAAAAAATATTCTAAATTCATTTTTTTCACGCCCTCAAATTGCTCGTGATACTTATTTTCTATATCATTCATCACAAGATAAGTTCTGAATATTAAATTTTCTTTTTTTGCTACTTCTTGAACTATAGCTATGCCTTCTTCAATCAGTTTTATATCTGTAAACTCCATTAAATTTGCATTACAAACTATTTCTGATATTTTCAATCTTGATATCTTTTCAAGCATACTTTTCATCTCAAAAATTTCTTGTGCACTTGATGTAAAAGGTCTTTTAGTGTTTACAACTAAGATCATTTCATATTCTCTGTTTTTTATCTCTTCTTCAAATCGACCAAGAGTTTTACAACCTGTAGGGTCACCACCTACATCGAGTATTACAGTCTTGTTCAGGTCATTGATTGCACCTCTTACCCGAGGTGAAATCATCGGTAAATCTGCTGTTCCATAGCTCGACTCTGGTGCAATCACATCTATACCCTCTTTTTCAAGCAATTCTTGAGCATCGCGAGACCTAAAATATGGATTTACTACATCAAGATCTGCTAGACTCACTTTATCTTTACCTGCTTTTTTCATCTTTTTTGCAAGATTGATTGAATACTCGCTCTTGCCACTGCCATAAGCTCCAATTACTATTATTAATGGATTTTTATTCATTTTTACCTCATTTATATTAACTAGTTATAATTTTAATACAATTCCATTCTTTTCATATATAAATCATATTTTATAGGTCTATGATATTGTATACCATCAAGCCAAATTATTGAGACATTTCCATCTTTGTGAGAAGCAATTTTAGGCGAATTTGGATGATTCAATCCATCATTGACTAATAAACCGCCCTGCTCGTAAAGCAAAATCCCATCTGAAGTAATCACATTTAGAAAGATATCTGTATCCTTTTCGCCTCGCATAGCCCAAACAACGACATGATTCCCTTCATATTCTATACTATTGGGATATATATCTTGGCTTTCTCTTAGTGATGTCTGAACAACAAGAACACCATCTTCTTCCCATAAATTTGATACTCCTTTAGCAGACACATTTATTTTTTGAGCTCTTATTTGATAATCTACAGTTAAATAAATAAGAGTAAATTCTGATTCATTTTGATGAATTGATATGGGTTGTCTGTATATGGTTGGTGGATTTAGTTCGATAATGTTGTCTTTATAAAGAATATTTCCATTTAAATCAAAAACTAAAATATTCAACACATTTTCATGTCTTTGTATCCAAAAGAATACTATATGTTCTTCAGTTAAAAAAATTTTTGCTAAGTGGGGATCATAACTTTCTATTGGTATGAGCTTTCCATTAGGTTCCCAACCTATTGCAGGATTTCTGTTTTCATCTAATTTAATTAGATTTATTTCGGAATTATTACGGCTTATACTACTTTTAAAAACCAGATAATCATCTTTTTGAGTATAATGGGTTAAAGATATATTTTCGATTCTTAGCACCTCGTGTTCAACAACCATAAATCCATTTATATCATTTTCTATTATGGTAGCAGGATTAATATTCCATGTTTTATTCATGTCTTCTCTGTTATCATATAGTTGGGTTACTACTATTGAACTGTTTGGTGTCCAAAATATTTCCCAACCATAGTCTTTGCTAGCTACAAAAGGGGATGATAGAGTTCTATTCCGTATCTGTAGTCCAGTTTCACCAAGCAGTCTTTCGCCTTTTGAATTGATAATTTGTATATATCGGGCATGTCCCAAACCAACTCGTGGTGATCTATTCCAGACTATACACATTTCTCCAAATTCATTTATATCCTGAGCTAAAATATCTTCAAAATGATGTTTCCCTGGTTCTAACTCATCTAAAAAAATACCGACTCTTTCTCCATTTTGATGCATTTTTTCATTTCCATCTGCATCTATTATTTGAAAATACAATTTTTGTCTATTATCTCGCTCGCCACTTTCTGTGAATATATTTTCTCGTGTGTCATACCAGACTATATATGTTAGACCATTCCATGTTTTTATAAAATGATTGTTTACTGTTCCGGTTATTCCGCTAAATACTTCTACACTATTTTCTTGTAAAATTTTATCTCCATCTGTTGAGACAAATTGTGTTACTATCTCTGTAGCTCCATAACCTCTTTTTTCTTTAATCCAAATGAATGTAATATCTTTATCCACAATACTTAGATCAATCAACTTTATATCATTGTATAAAGGGGCTGTTAAGAAGAAAGACTCTCCACCCCACTTCTTAGTACCATCTGAATTCAATCTCAGTAATGCTATTCTATTGGGTCCTCTCACAGATTCTAAAATTCCTAAAAATATTCCATCATCGTCTGTTTTTGCTAATACAAAATCTTTTACTATATTGCTATCTGAATGACCCATTATCTTCATAAGACAAATATTTTCATTCCAGACAGCATTACCATCTAAATCCAATCTTTGAGCAAAAAAACCTGAACTGTTAAAACCAGATAAATGCTTCCAAACAAAGATAACTCCGCCACTTTCAACTTCAACTATTTTATATTCCGGAATAAGAATTTTATATTTTATATGTATCATAGGTAGCTTTACACCACCATCTTCCCATAAAACACTACCCGTTATAGAAACTCGCTGAGCTTTTAGAGTAAAATCATAATCATGTATGGGAGCGGGTTGGAGTCCTTCTAAATAATTATATATTTCATTCATCCAAGTAAATATAAAACCATCTGCGCCATCAGAGCATATCTGTGGATTGCTGATATATCTTAAACCATCGGTGAGCTGGATATCTTCCCATTCAATACCATTGATGCTTAACCTACTAATATTTAAAGTGGTTTGACTGAAATGCTCAATATGGGCTATGTAGGATATAACAACGCCTCCCCAACCGTCCGATAATAATGTAAACTCTTTTATTCTTCTATTTAAATTACCTACCAAAATGCCATTTTCTTCCCATGTAATATCCCCATTTGATGATAAATGTTGAGCATAAATTGAGCGCCTCCGAGTTCTATTATCAATCCATGTTATGAAAACTCCTCCAGTATCATCTTTTGAGATAATCAAATTATCTATTTCAGAATTTTCTACATGACATACCACAATACCTTCATCACCCCAGAGTTTTTCTCCAGTTGGAGATAATTTGTGGGTTATGATTCTTACACTAGTGGGGCAAGAATAGTCTATGTATGAAATAATTATATTTCCTTCAGAACTGTCTGTTACAACTGGACTCTCCTGCTTATTGGGTTTAGCATCTATCAAAAGACCATTCTCCCCCCAAAGTTTTTTTCCATTTGGAGATATGAGTTGAGCATATATATTTCGGTCTCCATTTCTAGTGTCTGACCAAACAAAAACTAATCCTTGTTCTAAAGGTCTGCTTCTCAGTCTGGATGATTGCCTCAAAGGGATTGATGAAAAAGAATCAGTCCACTCTATATGAAAACCTTGCCTTATAGGTATTATTTCTCTTTTATTATGCTCTATTGCTTCACTAGATTTACAAGTTGAAAAAAATAAAATGAATAGAATAATACATATTATAAGATAGTTACGATATAGAGGTCGAACTATCCAAGCGGTAACTTCAAAAAAAATCTCCATTTCTCTTTGTCCTCTATCTCTGTGTTCTCTATGCCTTCTCTCAAAAACTCTGTGTTAAAAAAGAAAAAAAACTCTGTGGTTCTCCGTGTCCTCTGCGGTTAAAACACTGTGTTAAAAAGAAAAAAACTCCGTGGTTAAATCTTTTGGTTTTCATCAACCTTACGGATATATCCTATAGATCATTCTCGGGAAAGGTATTGTTTCACGAATATGCGCTGTCCCAGACATCCATGCCACTAGTCTTTCAAGACCAATTCCAAAACCACTATGAGGCACAGAACCATATTTTCTCAGATCCAGATACCATTCTAAAGAAGAAATTTCTATCTTGTTTTCTTTCATCCTTTCTAACAATATTTCGTAATCATCTTCTCTTTGCGAACCACCTATGATTTCTCCAAAACCTTCTGGTGCTAGTAAATCAGCACCCAGAACAAGATTCGGATTATCTTTGTCTCTTTTCATATAAAATGCTTTAATCTCTTTTGGCCATTTTTCTATAAACAATGGTTCTTTTAAACCCTCGACAAGCAATGACTCGTCAACTGCTCCAAAATCATCTTGATAACCAATTTGCGACCCTTTAGAACGCAAATAGTCCACTGCTTCTCTATGAGTCATTCTTTTGAAAGGAACATCGGCATTTTTTAGCATTTCTATATCTCTTTCCAGGATCTCTAGTTCTTTAAGGTTCTTTTTCAAAACCGATTGGATTACATGTCTGATTAGCCCTTCTTGGATTTGCATATTTTCTTCATGTTCGACATAAGCTGCTTCTGCATCCATCATCCAAAATTCGGTTAAATGTTTACGCGTTTTAGACTTTTCTGCTCGAAAAACAGGACCAAAATCATAAACGCGACCTAAACTCATTATTCCAGCTTCTAAATATAGTTGACCTGATTGTGAAAGATAAGCTGTTCCCTCATCAAAATATGGCACTTCAAAAAGTGTTGTTGAACCTTCACACGCATTAGGAGTCAGAATCGGCGAGTCGAACCTATAAAAGCCATTATCATTTAAATATTCACAAATTGCAAAATAACATGTATGTCGAATCTTTAATATTGCATTTTGTTTGCTTGATCTGAGCCACAAATGACGATGTTCAAGCAAAAAATCTGCTCCATGATCTTTTTTGGCTATAGGATAATTAATTGCTAATTGAACAAGCTCAAAATCTTTTACTTGAACTTCATATATATTCTCAATTTTTTCATGTTTTCTCGGAATACCTCTCAAAATGATTGATGATTCCAATGTCAATGTCTTAGCTATAGCAAATTTTTCTTCGTCTATGTCAGGTTTGAACACCACACATTGTGCCTCACCTGAACCATCTCGAAAAATTATAAATATCAATTTGCCACTAAAACGGATATTTTTTACCCAACCTTCTAATCTGATTTCTTCTTCTAGATGATTTATTAAATCTTTTACTAAAATTGTTTTCATCTTTACCTCATTTTAATTTTTATTTAAGTGTTCTGAAATTGGATATGTCGATATTTATCTATTTATTATATCCATTATCTTCAAAGCCACTTCTAATGCTCTTTTTCCATCAGCACCATCTACGATAGGTCTTTTGTCCTTTAAAATTGAATCTACAAAGGATTCCAATTCCATTGTCAATGCGTCTTTGCCACTATCTTGAGCCGTGATTTCTTGCATGTCAACCATGTCTTCGACTGAAAAATTAGTATCACCTGATAATATCTGCGGTAATATTGACATTAGTTTAGGTGATTTTTTTAATAAAAACACCTTTTTATTTTGAAAATCGACAGAAATATAAGCATCTTTCTGAAAAAATCGAATTTTCCTTTCTCTTTTCATTGATATTCGGCTAGCTGTTACATTGGCAATTGCACCATTTTCAAACTCAAGCCTCGCATTGGCTATGTCTATGCTGGGAGTAAGTATACCTACTCCAGAAGCACGAATCTCCTTTATTTCATAAGGTATAAACGACATTATCAAATCTATATCGTGGATCATTAAATCCAATACTACTGGAACATCTGAACCTCGAGGAGTAAAAGGTGCCAATCTATGCGACTCTATAAACATTGGATTGTTTATTTCACTTGCAGTTTGCATGATGACTGGATTAAATCGCTCTATATGACCAACTTGGATTTTCAGTTTTTTTTCTGCTGCTATATTGATAAGCTCCTCTGCTTGTTTTTCCGTTGATGTTATTGGTTTTTCCAAGAATACATGACATCCTTTTTCCAATGCTGGTTTGGCTAAATCAAAATGATAAGTTGTTGTCGCTGCTACATCGACTGCATCTACAACTGATAACATCTCTTCATAACTCTTAAAAGATAAAACACCATATTGAGTAGCTATCTCTTTTGCTCTTTCTGGAATTTTATCATATATACCTACTAATTGACAATTTTCTAACTCTGAAAAAATTCTTGCATGATGCTTACCTAAATGACCAACTCCTACTACTCCTATTTTTAACATATTTACTCCTTTATATTTTTTTGTTTCTATAAATCATAAACAATATATAAATTATCTATCAAACTTTTCGGACTACACTCTTTTATGAGTTTACCCCGAGAGGACATAATTATAATATAATTGTTTTTGTCAACCATTTTTTTTTTACCAATTTAATTTATTAATCGGGTAGGAGGTCACTCATTAATTGGGTGACCGTCCTCCCACACCACCATACATACCGTTCGGTATATGGCGGTTCTTTAG
>Ga0099364_10003472_pt1 | contig 24465 bp, 18 predicted proteins | sample TergutTh196P3_FD_73070 | JGI IMG/M metagenome (GOLD analysis project Ga0099364, IMG submission 73070) | Microcerotermes parvus P3 segment gut microbial communities from Pointe-Noire, Republic of the Congo - Th196 P3 | ecosystem: Host-associated > Arthropoda: Insects > Digestive system > Gut ...
TAGATGATGGCCCGCTCGTTATTCCATGAGCGGAAAACCGCCCGGATCGCCGCCATCAGCTGCTCTTTCGGCTCCTGTGGGAAGTCCTCGCCCTTGTGATCCTTATAGATTTTCTTAAAGCGGGTGATGATTTCCTTTAGATCGTCGGCAGAAAGCTCGTTGTCGAACTTCACGCCCTTGGCTTCCTTGATCTCGTCGAGGACGCGCTCAAAGAAGGCCTTGCCCACTTCCATGACGACGTCGGAGAACATCTGGATGAAGCGGCGGTATGAATCATAGGCAAAGCGGGGATTGCCGCTTTTTTTCGCCAGCCCTTCGACGGAAATGTCATTCAGGCCAAGATTCAAAATCGTGTCCATCATGCCCGGCATGGAAGCCCGCGAGCCGGAGCGGACCGAGACCAGCAGGGGATTTTCCGTGTCGCCAAAGCTCTTGTTTTGCTTCTTTTCCAGTGAGGCCAGGGCAGAAAAAATCTGCGCCTGCATCTCATCAGAGATGGCCTCGCCCTGCTCGTAGTAGTTGGTGCAGGCCGCCGTCGTGACGGTGAAGCCCTGGGGAATCGGCAAATTCAGGTTGGTCATCTCAGCGAGATTCGCCCCCTTGCCCCCGAGGAGGTTTTTCATGTCGGCCGCGCCTTCTTCGAACTCATAAACCCATTTTTCTTTCATAATGCCTGTCCTTTCCTTAAGATATATTTGTTTTTGTTTCCGTATGTAACTATAACATAATTCCAGGCGATTTACAAAGAATATATTTACAATAAAATAAAAATGACGTATTATAACAATATGCACATCGAAAACGAAAACCTGAATAGTTTTAAGCCCTCCTACCCCCTGGAAACAATCGCGCCACCGGAGGGGAGTCTCTTTCTGGACATCGAAACCACCGGCCTGTCCGCCCAAAATTGCCAGATTTACCTGATAGGCGTGGCATACCATGCCGCAAACCACTGGCATATACGCCAGTGGTTTGCGGAAAATGCGGATGAAGAAGCGGACATCATCCGGGCATTTTTCGACTTCGCCCAGCGCTTTAATCACCTGATCCACTTTAACGGCAATACCTTCGACCTGCCCTTTATCAAAAAACGGGGGATGGCGCAGGGTGTGGCCGCCAGCTTTGAACACTTTACGGGCCTGGACATCTACCGCCGGATTACGCCGTACCGCCGTTTGCTGGGACTAAAGGATTGCAAGCAAAAGAGCGTGGAAGCTTTTCTGGGGATAGAGCGTGTGGATACGCTCAGCGGTGGCGATTTGATAGCGCTGTATCACTCTTATGCGACAAAGCCAACACCACAGGCAAGGACCGCCCTGTTACTGCATAATAGTTGTGATCTGATGGGAATGTTGGAAATGCTGCCCGTGTTGGCGTACCACGACCTCTTTAACGGGGAAATCAGGGCCCGCAAGGTTCAGGCAAATTATTATAGCGATATCCACGGAGCCGCCAAAAACATGCTCTATATGAAACTGGCACTGCCCAGCATGCTGCCACGGCGGCTCAGCTTTAACAGTATGGGCTGCTATTTTAAGGATGAGGGCGAAGAGGCCTATTTGGCGGTGCCGATATACGAAGAAGAAATGAAATATTTTTACGCGGCCTATAAGGATTATTATTATCTGCCCGCCGAAGACGTGGCCCTGCATAAATCCATTGCCGCCTATGTCGATAAGGCCTACCGCAAGGCCGCCACCCCCGCGACCTGCTACACAAAAAAAAGCGCAACCTTTTTGCCGCAGTGGGAACTCTTGGTTGAACCTTTCTTTAAGCGCGAGCATGGAAGCAAGGACATCTTTTTCGAGTTGACGGATGAAAGGAAAAAAGACCGGGCCTTCTTTGCCACCTATTCCTCGCACATCCTAAACGCAATGCTGGCTCATTTTTGATAAAAGAATGAATTCTTTCTGTTATAACCTATTTCGGCGTGGTTGATGATTTGCTCGGTGCTGCCGATAAAGAGGTTGCCGCCGGGTGTCAGGGAGTGGTAGAATTTCTTGTAAATGTCCACCTTCGCTTCTTCCGTGAAATATATCAGGACATTGCGGCAGACAATCAGATGACAGCCCGAAGGATAGGGGTCTTTTAGGAGATTGTGCTCCTTAAAATCCACCTGCCGCTTTATCTCATCCGATATTTGGTATGAAGGACCAATCTGGGCAAAAAACTTTTTCTTAAATTCCGCCGGCACGGCTGCGATACTTTTTTCCGAATATAGGCCGACCTTGGCCTTGGCTATGACCTGCTTGTCTATGTCCGTGGCATGGATGCGGATTTGATTTAGCGGCAGATGCTTGGTAAGCGCCATGACCAAGGAGTAGGGCTCGTCGCCGGTGGAGCAGGCGGCACTCCATATTTTTAGGTTCTTGCCGTATTTATTGATGGAATAGGGAAATACTTCCCGGTCAAGGATGTCCCATTGACCGGGATTGCGATAAAATTCTGATACATTGATGGTCAGGTAATTGACAAATTCGTCAAACTTACTTTTGTCATTCTTAAGCTCAGCCACATACTTATCGTAGCCGACGATGTGGTTTTTGTTGATCAAGGTGTCGATTCGCCGCTTCATCTGTTTTTCTTTATAAGCGGTCAGATTAATCTTGGTCAGGTCGAACACGGCTTTTTTAAACCACTCATAATCGTAAGTCATGTGCGCTCCTTTGCAATTCGCAATTCATGCGCCTACCCGCAAGCGGGCAGGCGCATGAATTATATTTATGTTACTTCTGCTTCTGCGGCTGCTGTTTCCGCTGCTGCTGCTTCCGCTACTTCGGCTTCGGATTCGACCTCTGCTGCTGCTTCGGCTTCAAGCACATCCTCAGCCGCTGCTTCCGTCTCGGTCTCGGTTGCTTCTGCGACATCTTCTTCTGCTTCTGCTTCTGCCGCTTCTGTTGCTTCTGCCGCTTCTGTTGTTTCTGCTGTTTCTGCTTCGGCTGCCCCGGCTTCGGCTTCGGTATTTTCATCCGCTATTTCTGTTTCCACGGCTTCTGCGGCTTCGTCATCTGCCAAAGCGGCCACCTCGTCGTCAATATCCACGCTGCCGTAGGCTTCCAACTCTTCCATCGGTGGCAGCAAGGCCTTGATACTGAGGGATATTTTATGGTCTGCCTCGTTAAAATCCACGATCTTGGCCGTCACCGTGTCGCCCACTTTCAGCAAATCGGAGGGCTTGTCGATATGCTCCCTGGCAATTTGCGATACATGGAGCAGGGCATCCACCCCGGGCTGTAACTCGATAAAGGCGCCAAAATCGGTCATCCTGGCCACCCGGCCCGTCACCTCGGAGCCCACGGTATAGGCTCCCATCGCCCCCTTCCACGGGTTTTCATCCGGGAATTTGGCACTGAGGGCAATCTTTTTGCCGTTTATGTCCTTGATAAAGACCTTGAGCACATCGCCGCTCTTTACGTGCTTGCGGGGGTTTTCCACCCGGCCCCAGGACATTTCCGAGATATGGAGCAGACCGTCCGCGCCGCCAATATCCACAAAGGCGCCAAACTCCGTCACGTTTTTGACGATACCATCTTCTATCACATCCCCGATGGCGATGCGCTCAAAGAGTTGCCGTGCCAGTTCTGCCCGTTCGGCATTTAATAGTTGACGCCGGTCGCCGATGTAGCGACGCCGTTTCGGATTGTACTCCGTGATGATGAACTGGATTTCCTTGCCGGCGTATTTAGCCAGGTTTTTCTCATAGGTGTTGGAAACGAGGCTGGCGGGGATGAATATTTTCATCTCTTCCACCACAACGCACAAACCCCCGTCCAGTACCTGGACAACGGGCGCAGTCAGCACTTCCTTGTTCAGATAGGCTTCCTCGATGCGCTTATTGCCGCGGTCCGCCGCCAGGCGCTTATAAGTCAGGATAACTTGGCCTTCCAGGTCATTAACCTTTAAGACCTTTACCTCCATCGTGTCGCCCGGCTTCATGATTTGGGTTAAATCCACGCCATGCTCATTGGTGTATTCTTGCTTGGTCAGGATGCCGTCCGATTTGTAGCCGATATTTAGTATCGCCTCCTCCGGCCTCACGTCAATGATGGTGCCTTCTACCACATCTCCTGTCGATATAGTCTTAAAATTTTCTTCCAGCATTTGTTCAAAAGTTTGTTCTGACATAATTTTGAACCTCCTCAATAATATTGTTTGGGGTGGAAGCCCCCGCTGTAATACCTGTCAGAGAAGTGTGTTTTGGCAGAATGTGTGGCAAGTCACTAACGGTTTGTACAAAGTAGGTGTTTGGGCACTCTTTTTGACAAATTTCGTGGAGCTTTGCCGTGTTGGATGAGCTCATGTCACCAATCACAATCATGGCATCCACTTGTGCTGCTATCCGCGCTGCTTCCAGCTGTCTTTCCTCTGTCGCATTACATACTGTATTCACAGTATTTCCATTGTAATACGTTTTCGCCAAAATATCAACTATATCTTGAAATTTCTTGTGATGCATCGTTGTTTGCGAAACAATGCAGATGTTTTCGCCTGTGTTTATGGGGCTGTTTTGGCTAAAAGCGTGGGCATCTCCTACCGATTCGACCACATAAACCGCGCCCCCGGCCCAGCCCATGATACCCTCCACCTCGGGATGGCCGTTGTTGCCGACGATGATTATCGTTTTTCCCGCGCTGCTTTCCGCCTCCACTATCTTATGGATGCGCCGCACATCGGGGCAGGTGGCGTCCACCAAGACAAGACCCCGCTCCCGGATGATGTCGTGGATGCGGCGGGCAACGCCGTGGGCCCGGATGACCACCACGCCGTTTTCCAGGGCGCATAAATCCTCCTCGCCCTCCAGGACCCGGACACCTTTTTGCTCAAAATCCCGCACCACTTCCATGTTGTGGATAATGCGGCCGTAGGTGTATATCGGCAGGGGGTCGGGGTTTTGGGATTGCAGGGCGATCTGCTCGTATACTAAATTAACCGCCCGCCGGACACCGAAGCAAAAGCCGGCGTTTTGGGCCAGGATGGTTGTCATGGTGATGTGTTTCCCAATCGGGACCAGTCAGTATCTACTTCCCCGTCATTCACGATGGTATCCAATGCATATGTCAATTCTGATTTGATTTTTTTTATCATAAAATCCAAATCAATGATCCCCGCTTCATTTTCCCACATAAAATCCTTTTCCCGAAAGTCGTCTCCGGGTTCTATACAAGGATAAGCTTTATTACTATAATATAAATTAGCTATCCTGCTTTTTAGTTCTTCGGGGAAACGCGGAATGCAGACATCTTCCCAATATTTCATCGCCAGACTACCCCCCTGACCTCCGACAGAAATATAATCAAAGTACCCGATTGACCGCAAATATCGCAGAAAGCTTGCGACAAAAGCACTTTCCCTCATGTTGCCGTCTTTCTTACTAAGGATAATTCCATGAATGTTTGTTATCCATCTTTCGTTTTCATATGGGAATAAAACGCATTTTCCCACAGTTCCTTCCCCGGAAAAAACGATGTCACCAGCCTTTATGCAGATGAGTTTTCTGGGATTTCCCAAATATTCCAATTTCTCCATGACCCCATATTCGTTAAAATTAGTAGGCCTTGCCAAAGTATAAAAATTATTTCTTTTCACGTCAGAGTATAATGATTTGCCTATTTGACTCTCTTGTAAGTTCTGGCCTCGGCTAATCGTATATCCTAGAGCCGTCAGCCTTTCGCACCCATTTTCGTACCCAAAAATGAGTCTCTTTAATTTTGCGAACTCACGGCAATGATAAGCGGCATCAAACCGACCATGAGCCGCTATTTCTCCTATCGTGGGGTAATCATAGTCGTACCCATCCATGTCAACATTATCACATAGTTCCTTTTTTATCGCATCAAATATTTCTTTATTCTTTTGCTTTATAGCCTTTTCCTTGCTTATTATGGACTTTACCAACATTTCTATGTAGCCTATGCTTGCCGCGACATTTAGCCGCGGCATGGGAATTTTGCAATCTAAAAAACGCTTGCCGGCATGTCGGATGGTGGCACCCTTGGGTGTCATTATATCCAGCTGCCCATGAAAATAGGGATGCTTCATAAAAGCCAGCAAATAATGCTTATACTCCTTGACGGGCAGTTTATATAAAGCACCGGATAGCATGAACTCTGGCATGTCTTCATCAATCATCATCGCCGCACCTATGTTGGAATCCTTTGATATGACAATATCGGATTCCTTTAGGTCATGGCATTGAAACGCTTGCGGCCGGATAGGGTTTACTGTTTCCGCATTAAGCAGTGGTATGAAAGAATGGGGTCTTATGGCCTTCGCTTTGATGAAGAACTTGTGCGATTTACTGATATAGTTCGTCGTGCCGACCTCAGTTCCATTATCTGCTTTTTGCAATGGGCGTTCTAAAAAATCGGCAACGAGCCTGACATTCTTGTTGTTTATACTCAATGCGGCCAGCTGCGAGGGAGCCAAGTTGCTCTTGTTTATCAGGATGTCTGTATAATTTATATAGTTCATAATTACTTCTCCTTGATGAACAAGTCTTGAAGCTTCTTTTCCTGGCCCAGGCACCAGTGGCGAAATTCCATGACTGTTTCGGAAAATTCCTCGTCTATTAGTGGTTTACCCTCCGCGTCTTGCTCTATTTCAAAATTTGATTCGTTTACTTTATAAATCGGGTTAAAATATTTGACACGCTTCGATGTCCTGATTTCGTAGCCCACTCTTTTTATGTTCCTGACAAAAACCTGATAGCCAGTCTCTTTTAACTTTTGCAGAGCTTCATCATCCGGCTTATAAGCAACAATCAATGTTGTATTTACACCGGTATCGGCGAACACATTGGGCGGCAAATCAAACAGCGCCACGATTCTCATTTTTTGGATTAGCCACTTTCTCGCCTTTTCCCACCTGTCTATGGAGGCAATGGAGTTTGACAAAATTATTCCCAAACGCCCGTTTTCATCTAAAATCCTATAGGCATTCTCCAAAAAAACTATACCTAAATCTATCCAATCACCCACCCTGGCCGTATTCCAAAGTTCATACATTTGTGCTTGCAATATCTCGTTTTGCGTCTTTGGTTGCCATTTCCTATCCTCGCCAAATGGTGGATTCGTAAGAACTACATCGAATTTTTTTAAGTTGGTTTTATTATCCCAATTTCCACCATAATTTAGGCTTGGATCCAATGCTACTAAGCCGCCTTGTTTGGCAAATTTCCAGATAATTGACCCCATATCTGGTTTATGTTCCAGAATTGATTCACCATCACCATTTAAGAGCATATTTAATTGGGCCAAGGCGACCATTTGCTTATCGTTGTCTATTCCATATATGTTTTTATCACTCAATTTACTTTTCGAGTTTACATAGGAAACTGATAAAAAATCAGCAATTCCAACGGTAGGGTCAATAATCTTTTCTGTGCTTCGAGGATTTACAATCTGAACCAAAAAATCTATCAAGGGAATGGGGGTAATAAACTGGGCTTTTTCTGTTTTTGAAAATTCATTGGCAAATTTGTAAAAAACAATTTGATAAAGGTCTGTCTTCTGCGACAGAACAAAGCTGTAATCCTGGAACTTCTCTACGATTTCACTGATTATTTTTATGTGGTCTAGATTTTCCCAAACTATAGTTTCGGCGTCATGGGCGTTTAATATCTCCGTATATTCTTCCGAAGCCTTATTATAAAGATGACGCATCCTGTCTATAAATGTTTTTATATGCTCGTCACCCAACGATGCATACTCTTTTTCCTTTTTCTCAATATAAAACAATAATTTTAACTTTTCGCTTTCCGGATCTGTTCTATAAAAACTCAAGAGTTGCCTGGGGTCTGTTCGCAAACTGTTCTTTTCATCAAATATTTTCATGGCAATAGTCTGGACTAATATTTCATAACCACGTTGGTTTTTCATGGATATTTTATCCATGATTCTCAATATATTTGATATGCCATCAGTCAGTTGCTTGCTGTAAACCCCTGTTATAACATCCAGGTCATCTATGGTCCTATTGGTTCTGTCGATAGTTACCTGGCTCATTTTTCTCTGTAGTTGGAAAAAGGATGGTATTTTGTTGTATGCGTCCGTCAAGTGCAACGACAAATCCTTTGTAGCGCTTTTATCACCTTTCGCATTTAATGACTCGTCCAAGCGAATAAAAACATCTTTCTTTTTTTGAAGTAAATAAAGACGCTCCGCATCATATATGATACCCAGACAAAAATTGCTTTCCGATTCCTTCATTGCCGGTTTGAGTTGGATGTTATAAATACTCTCCACATCCTTTGAGTTTTCTTTCTTAAACTCAACAACGCAAATCAAATGTTTTCTAAGCCAATCCAAGGCATCCTGATTCTTATTGCCATGATATAATTTATACCAGTCAAACCATTTTACATCATCAAAAATAGCTGCATCGAATCGTATGGGGGCAGCATTCTTATTACCCTTCGGGAAATGAACCTCGGCACCGATATAGTCCTTCTCAAATAATCCGGAATAAACAAGGGCATAAAGAAACTGACATTTATAGTATTCCTCTTTGCATAAGTTATCTTTGCTCCTTATCTTACACGTTTTTCCTTTCGTGGTGTGGATGGGAACAAACGACTCAAACTCTGCCTTGTTAAAATACTTGCTATCGAATTCTCTCTTTGCCTCTGAAAAAGTCCTCATGGCGTTCCCTCCGGAAATTAATATGCGATTTCCATCAATATGTATACACATGATGGACATTGAGATATTATAACACGCAAACATGTGTTTGCATAGTCTTTTTGATATTTAATTTTCCCAGGTCATTTAGCCCGGCCAGTTATCACATAAACCTATTATCCGCGCCACGACCGCTTCCATCGTCATGTCCGAACTGTCCACTAAATGCGCGTCTGCGGCCTGCTTGAGCGGGGCGTGTTCCCGCGTCATGTCCTGGTGGTCGCGTTTGATGATGTCTTGCTCGATCTCCCCTAAGTCGCATTTTATGCCCTTTTCGCTCAGTTCCAGGTGGCGGCGTCTGGCCCTTTCCTTACTGCTGGCCGTCAGGTATATTTTTAGCGGGGCATTTGGCAGGATGCAGGTGCCGATGTCGCGGCCGTCCATGACGACGTCGTTTTCGGCGGCCAGCTTTTGCTGAAGTGTAAGTAGATGGGCGCGGACGGCGGGGTTGGCACTGCTGACCGAGGCCATCTGCCCCACGTCCTCGCTACGTAAGAACTCGTTTACCCGCTCGCCGTTTAGTAGCACTATCTGCTCGGCCCCTTCATGGCGGATGCTGACCGCGGCCCGTGTGCAGGCGGCGGCCACGGCCGGCGCATCATCGGCTTTTATGCCTTCCCGCAACAAATACAGGGCCATGGCCCTGTACATCGCTCCGGTATCGACATAGATATAGCCTTTGTGCTTGGCGACTAATTTGGCGACGCTGCTTTTCCCCGCCCCGGCGGGACCGTCGATGGCGATTTGGTATCCCATGGGCTGCTCCGTTTTATCCGAATACCAAGTTAGGCAGGAACAATATCAAATCTTGGAAAAATACGCAGACTGCTATTACTGAAAGGGTGGCCACTATAAAGGGAATCGATGCCTTGGTGGTTTCTTCGGGCGTACAGCCCATCAGGCTGGAGGTCGTGAACAGGGCTATCCCCATCGGCGGCGTCATTATCCCCATCGTCACGACAGACATCATCAGTAAACCAAAATGCACGGGATCCACACCCACGGCCACCACCACGGGGAGCAAAATCGGTGTCATCAACAGCGTGATGACGGTGGACTCAATGCAGGTCCCGGCCAAAATGAGCATGGCCAGGATGGCAAACAAAAGCAGATATTTACTGTCAGTAATGCCGGTCAGGAATGCTGCCAGCGCCTGCGGTACCCGGTCATATACTATGCCATAGCCGAATATACCCGAAAACGATATGAGAACCATGATGACACCGATGTCGCCGGCGGTGTTTTTGAGCGTATGCAGGAATTTCTGGAATGAAAGTTCTTTATAGACAAACACGCCGATAAAGATAGCGTATACGCAGGCAAACGCCCCCGATTCAGACGGTGTGAATATGCCAAAGCGGATGCCGACAATGAGTATGATGGGGAAAAGCAATGCCCAGATGCTATCAACGGTTGCTTTGCCTATCTCACCGGCCGAAGCCCGTTTTGCCCGCTCCGGTTTGTAACCGCGGGCTTTTGAGGTCTGGTGTATGGTGAATAAAAACGCCGTCGCCATCAATATGGCCGGCACATAGCCGGCCAAAAATAGCCGCCCGATTGACACTTCACCGACCGAGCCGTATATGATGAGCCCCATGCTGGGGGGAAGGGTTGCCACAATCAGCGAAGTATAACCGTTTACCGCCGCACCATAAGGCATGGCGTAGCCTTTTTCTTTCATGGAAGGGCCAAACACACGGCATTGCATCGCCGCATCCGCATTGGCGGAGCCGGAAACACCGCCCATCAGTACAGAAAGCAGGCAAGATGTTTGGGCCAGGTTGCCATACATATGCCCTGTCAGGACATTGGCCAGCCTTATGAGACGTGTGGTGATGCCCGTGTTGTTCATCAGGTTTCCCGCAAACACAAACAAGGGAACTGCCAGCATGTTAAAGCTTTGCGTTGGGGCCAACACCCTTTGCACGGTAATGGCAAGGGGCAAATCCGGCGTGAAGATGGGTAGGAAAAAAAGCGTACCCGCCACTCCGATGGCAAACGCCACGGGCATGCCCAGCAAGAGCAATACTAAAAATAAAATAAAAATTATTCCCACTTAAAATGCCTCCTTGGATTCTGCTTCCGGCTTTATGCCCTTGCGATGTAAAACAAGCTTAATGATAATGGTGATAATCATCAGAAAGCTACCTATGGGTACGCTTATGGTCACCCAAGAATAACTTATCGCCATTGTCCCAAGGGGTCTCTTGGTGTTTTCAAGGGCAAGGGGGATTCCATAGCACACCAGCATGGCAAGAAACACTATCGCCACCATGTACCATATATAGTAAAGGGCTTCCCTTAATTTCTCCGGGAATCTGCTCACTATGATATCAACCCGTAAAAAATCAGCGCGGCGCAATGCGACATCCGCCCCCAAAAACACCACCCAGGCAAAGAGCAGCAGTGAAAAATCCTGCGCCCAGTTAATCGGATGGTTAATGGTTCTCAAAACGGCCGAAAGAAACACCAGGGCGGTTATAGCAACTATGCACACCGCGACTGCCGTTTCCTCCACCTTGCAAAACACCCGGTACATCTGCTTGATTGCTGCCAACACATCACTCCCCTTCCCCGTTTCTTATTTCATCATAGAGCTGATTCCTAAGTTCGGTAAAGCCCAGCTTATCATAGGCACCCTGTGAGGCCGCATGAAAAGCCTCCATGTCCACTTCCACGACTTCCATGCCGTTATCCACCATCATTTGCTCGTAATGATCTGCCAATTCTTCAACCTCACGGGCATTTTTAGCCCCGGCCGCGATACATTCTTCAACCAATATGGCTTGGTACGGCGCTGGCAACGAACTAAACCATTTATCCCCCACCACAATGCCATTCATCAGGTGAAAATGGGCTGTTTTGTTTATGTAACTGGCCACCTCGAACATGCGTCCGCCGTAGCTTGCCGTGTTCTGTGCTTCAACCCCCTCAATCGCCCCTGTTTGCATGGCGTTATAAGCATCGCCCCAACTCATGGCGATAGGTGTCGCCCCCAAGGATTCAACCGATGCCACCCAAACGGGCGCCCCGGGGGTACGGATACGCAAACCGTTTAAATCATCCGGTGTTCTGACAGGTTTATTGGTCAAAAAGTGCCGCGCCCCATCATACCAGTTGAAACTTAAAATCCGCAGCCCATCCTCTGCGGCCAACTGCTTCTCCCATTGGGCAAAGGTAGGGGTCTGGGTTATTTTCAGCGCCTCGTCATAGTCATCGGCAATATAAGCCATCCCGATAATGCCTAACTCGTGTACATAGTTTGACATCCGCCCGCCGTCTGACAATATGCCGACATTGGCTCCCAGTATGGCTTGTTCGATAACGTCCTCGTCATAACCAAACTGCCCGGATGGGAACACTTCGATAATCAAGCCGCCATCCGTTCTCTCCTGAACATTATCCGCCCATTCCCGCAGTCCGTCCATCAACGGATGGTTTTCATTCAGTTGGGTGGACATCTTCAGCGAATACACCCTGTCTTCAGGGGACGTCACCCCGCACGCTGTCGAAAACAAGCAACATATTAGCAAAAACACCGGAATAATCATAATTAGCTTTTTTAGCATCAGATTTCCTCGTAAAACAAAGCAAGAACCCATCCAACTTCCATCTATTTTGCTTCCTCACTTGAAATTGGTAGAGGGTCACCACTTTTATGTTCCCATCTTAGCACGGGGGTGCGTGTCTGTCAACAGAAAATCCGCTTAAGTTTCCGCAAAAATTCTCAAAAATTCTCAAGAAAAGCGCGAAAAACCCCGGAAAACGAACGTGCTTTTGGAATATATGTTTGCTTTTTCGAAAACGATGTGTTATACTGAATCAAGAAATGTGATTTTTGTTGCCAGCAGCCTCTGCGCACAGGGAGCTAAATGTGTGCCAAGAGCCACCATTGAAAGGAGAGCAAACATATGACTCAGGGTAAAATTACCGCGAAACAGCAACAAATACTGGATTACATCAAGGAACAGATTTTAATGAAGGGCTATCCGCCCTCGGTGCGCGACATCTGCGAGGCGGTGAACCTAAAATCCACCTCTTCCGTCCATTCACATTTGGAGAAGATGGAAAAAAACGGCTATCTGCGCCGCGACCCGACCAAGCCGCGGGCGATAGAAATTTGCGATGACAGTTTCCATATGCTGCGCACCGAAATGGTGAGCCTGCCCATCATTGGCTCCGTCGCCGCCGGCGAGCCCATCCTGGCCGAGCAAAACATCGAGAGCTACTTCCCCGTTCCCGCCGAGGTCGTACCCAGCGGAGATTCCTTCATCCTAAAGGTGCGGGGGGATTCGATGGTCAATGTCGGCATCTTCGATGGCGACCAGGTCTTTGTAAACGTCTGCAATAGTGTCAAAAACGGCGAAATGGCCGTCGCCTTGTTGGACGATACGGCCACAGTAAAGACCTTCTATAAAGAAGACGGACACATCCGCCTTCAGCCGGAAAACGATGACATGGACGCCATCATCGTAAATGACTGCAAAGTTTTAGGCAAGGTCTTTGGGGTCATGCGCCTATTCCATTGAGCAGCATGCTCCGCCGTGGTATCTGCTGGGGGCAAATACTTTTGACCCCAGCATCATTTTTTTCATGTCCGGCTCATCTCAGTGTTTTTATGCGGGCCCCTGACGAAGGGGATTGCGGGTCCATCTTCCGCTTCGCGGAAGCGCCCGCAATGACACGCTTTCATGGCTCACTTGACACTACCGTGGGGGCCCCTGACCCCCACTGGGATGATGCTTTAAATTTGTCTCCAACTTAAGCACTTGAATTATCTCCCTGATTCGTGTGGAATTCATCTGCATACTGACTTGGCCGACAATCAGCCGCGCCGAGACGGGGCAGATCTCTTCCAGCACCACCAGCCCGTTTTCCTTCAGTGTCTGGCCGGACTCGACCACGTCCACAATCACGTCCGCCAGGCCCACCATGGCCCCCAGCTCGACCGAGCCGCCCAGTTTAATGATGTCCACGGTCTGATGCTTTTGATTAAAAAAATAATCCTTGGCGATATGGGGGTACTTGGTCGCGACACGGATAAATTCATGCGCTTTTAGCAATTCTCCCGCAGTCTCCGGGCCACAGACACACATGCGGCAGCACCCAAAGCCTAAATCCAGCACCTCATGGACTTTGGCTGCTTCCTCCATGAGAATGTCCTTGCCCACCACCCCAAAATCAGCCGCCCCGTACTCCACATAGGTCGGCACATCCTGGGCCTTCGCCAAGAAAAACTTAAGACCTTTGTCCTCATTCACATAAATCAGCTTGCGCGAGTCCTTGTCTTTCATCTCCACGCAAGATATGCCGACTTTTTCCAGTATATCCATGGAAAGTTCCGCAAGCCGCCCCTTGCTCAGGGCGAAAGTCAGGTATTGATTGTTCAATGAAATCCTCCAACACCCTGGCGGGTGAGCGCCATCATCAGCTCGTCTATCACCAGCCCGAAGCCGACCGCCGGAGTCCCTTTGCCAAATTTTTCCAGCAAATCATCGTAGCGGCCGCCCTTGGCAATCGCATCGCCAACGCCGTAGGCATAGCATTTGAAGATAATGCCCGTGTAATAATTATATTGGCTTAGCATCCCGAGGTCAAAGGCGACATGGTTTTCCATCCCCTGCTCGCACAGGACGTCATAAAGCTTAATTAGATTTGTTATCGCCGCTTGCGAGGGCTCATTCGGGGCCAGCTCCATTGCCCGCTCCAGTATGTCCGGCCCACCCATCAAATCGGTGATTGCCGAAAAGTGCTCGCAGTCCAAGTCATTTAGCCCGGCCTCCTTTAGCAAAGACTCCACGGCAAAATGGTTTTTACCCGCAATCAAATCGCGCAGTCGCAACTTTATTTCGGCAGAAAGCGCGGCGGCGCTGCACATCCCCTTAAAATACTCCACCTGCCCAATGCTCACCTGGAAGTTTTTTAGGCCCACCGCCAGCAGCGCTTTGATCAATAGGGCTATCGTCTCGGCCTCGGCCAAAATAGCGGCATCGCCAATCAGCTCGACCCCCATTTCCGTTCTTTCTTTCAACTTCCCCCGCAGATTGGTGGTGTTTTTATAGGTATTACCCAGATAGCAAAGACGTAGCCGCTCACCCGGGTCGCTAAAATACTTCGCCGCGCAGCGGGCCACTCCGGGGGTGAAATCCGGACGCAAGACCATGGTATTGCCATTGTCGTCCGTTAGCTTGTATAGCTCGTTGGAGGGTGTCGTGCCAATCTCATTGGCAAATATGTCAAAAAACTCAAAAGTCGGCGTCTGGATGTCCCGATAGCCGGCCAAATTAAACTCACGGCGGATAATAGCCTCCGCCGCCAGCTTTTTCGCATATTCATCGCCGTATATGTCCCTGACCCCCGCCGGGGTATGCAGTAGCTGGCTGTTCACTGTTCTCCTTTATTGCAACTGCCTTGTCGGCACATTATCACGCAAACAAATTATAGGACATGCGCAAGGCCCTGTCAACATTAGGGCTCACGCGGCTCACGCTCCAGGGCTGCCCGCAACTTGGGCAGCAAGAGCCGGGCGGCACTAAAATCAAAGTTTTCTATCTGCGACATGAGTTCTCCTGCCCCGGGGATGCCCTGCAAAATGGGTAGCAAATCCAGACATTGGGGATTCAGGGCATCGAGCATGGGGGTCAGCTCATCGAGCAGCGCCAAAGCTTCTTCTCCTGTCAGCAGTTTTCCGCCACCACCGTCTTTGGGTAGCTCTTCCTCCCCGGCTTCGGCTTCGCCCTCCAGCTCGGCAAAAACCGACTCCAGCTCGCTCTTTAGGCGCTTCATTTTATTATCCCAGACCGAATCCGGCCCCTCCCGCAGAAGGAATTCGACATCCTCGGCAGCGGCCTTTAATTCACTCTTGCCAATCAGGCCGGCGTTTCCTTTCAGGCTGTGTGCCAGCCGGTGTGCCCTCTTTGTGTCGCCTGCGGCAGCGGCCTGGGCTATTTCCTCGTGTGCGTCGCGGTTATTCTTCATAAAGTCGTTCCGCAGCTTCTTTTGTAGTTCGCTGTCGTCTTCGCCTTCATCTGTCTGCGCGCTGCTGACGGGTACAAGGTATTTAAGCAATATACGCCACAGTTCATGGGAGGTGAAGGGTTTACCCAGGCAATCGGGCATGCCGGCTTTTCTATAATTTTCCAGCTCGCCGGTCATAATGTTGGCCGTCATCGCCACAATCGGTGTTTGCGTATCCATCTGGCTTATTTTCGCGGCGGCGTCCATCCCGTCCATTATCGGCATGAATATATCCATGAAAATCAGGTCATAGGCTTCCTCGCTCTCCGCCTCGTGCCGTGCGACCATTGCTATGGCTTCTTCCCCATTTTCCGCCGTTTCCGTGCGGATGCCCACGCGGGCTAAGTGCTCACAGATCACTTCCCTGTTCATCGGGTTATCATCGCAGACCAAAATCAGGGCGCTAAAGAGCGGTTTTTGGCGGGGAAGCATGTCCATGTGTCCCGCCTGGTCGTCGCCCGCTTCCAGGGTCTTAAAACAAAGCTCGAAGCTAAAAGTGCTGCCTGAGCCATGGACGCTCTCGACACTTAGCTTGCCCCCCATCAGCTCCACAATGTTCTTCGCGATGGAGAGACCCAGGCCGGTGCCGCCATATTCCCGTGTCGTGGACGAGTCCGCCTGCGTGAAGGGTTCGTATATCCTGTCTATCTGCTCCTTGGTCATGCCAATGCCGGTATCCTTTATCTCGAAATAGACCGTGGCGTGGTCATCGCTTATCGCCGTGGCGGTCGCCAAAAAACGGATGCTCCCCAGTTCGGTGAATTTCACGGCATTGGATAAAAGATTAATCAGGGTCTGGTAGAGCCGGACTTGGTCGCCCAGGAACATCCTGCCGGGCACGGACTCGGCATAGACCTTGAAATCCAGGCCCTTTTCCTTGATTGAAGGGAGGATGACAGACTGGCAACGGGCGAAAATGTCTGATAGCTTGAAGGGGATGTATTCCAGCTCTATCTTGCCCGCCTCGATTTTCGATATGTCGAGGATGTCATCGATGATATTTAGCAGCCATTTCGTGCCGTCGGTGATTTTGGCCAGATACTCCTTGATCTGCGCCTGTTTATCGCTGTCCATCGCCAGCTCCGCAAAACCCATGATGGAGTTCATCGGCGTACGGATCTCGTGGCTCATCGTCGCAAGGAAACGACTCTTTGCCAAGCTGCTGGCCTCGGCAAGCTCGGCCCGGCGTTCGCTTTCGATCATCCGGTTTGTTTCGGCATGTTTTTCCCTGGTCCTCTTATAGGCGAGAGCCAATATCAGCAGCGCCAAGACCAAGGCGACGACCGTTCCCACGACCCAGGGCAAGCGTGCTTGTAAGACTTGGGCGCGGTAGTCATAGGTGCGGCGCAGCCATCCGCTTTCTATGGCTTCCGTGTCCACCACCAGGAGGGTCTTGTCGATGATGCGGGCCAAGAGCTCCTGGTCTTTATTCAGGCCGATGCTGGAGACAATATCATTGCTAAACACGAAGGCGACCTTGTAGCCGGGCAGCTCATGATAATGGGTCAGTTGCAACAGGAGGCTGCTCTTGTCCATCGCCGCGTCTATTTCACCCTTTGTCAGGGCATCCAGCAGGGCGTCGTTGTTATCAAAGGCGATGATGCCCCGGTGGTCGGGAAACCACTGACGCATCAGGCTCTCGTGGGCCGTGCCTTTGGTGACGCCCACCGTGAGGACCAAGACATCATGGATGCTAATATCGGGGAAATCCGTCTCTGTAATCAAGACACAGCTGTCCATCATGTAGCTTTCTTTCGTCCACAGGAAGTCGTCTTGCCGCTCCGGTGTGTAAATTAAGTCACTGATAACGTCGGCTTCCCCGGATAACAGCATATCCAGCAGCTTCGCCCAATCCGTGTCCTGCTCGTTCACCACTGTAAAACGCAGCCCCGTATAGGCTTCTACCTCGGCAAGGATGTCGTGGCTTATGCCCTGCCACTCCCCGTGGCGCATGTCGTAGAAACTGATGGGGTAGTTGTCATATTCCGCCGCCAGGGCGATGTCCGGATCACTCTTTATGTAGGCTATCTCCTCCTCGTCGAAACTCGCGAACAGCCTGCTGATGGCATAATCCTGGTAGCCTCTCTTGTATAACTCACCCAAGTGGTGGACACCACCGGCCTCAAGTGCTTTTTGCGTCACTGAAATAATCGGCCACAGCTCGCTTTTTGCCGTCACGAGGGAAACGGGGCTGTAGGTCAAAGGCAGAAAGGACTCGACCACGAGGTCGGGGTATTGCGCGAAATAGGCTTCGGCATTGCTTACGACAATCAAGGCATCTGCCTCACCGCCAGCCAGCATCGAATGTGCGGTCCCGGTGACCATGTCAATCTCGATCGTTTCATGGAAGCCGGGCTCACTGACAGCGGCAACGTCGGATATGGCAACGCTGTCGCGCAGGAACATATAGCGGAGCGGCCGCGTCTGGGCAATGCTGCTTATCGGCAGACTGTCTTCATGGCGTATCATAATCAGCGAACGCAGGGCGATCGGATCGGTTGCCAGATAGGTATCGCGCCTCTCCTGGGTGATCCTTAAGTCGCCGGTGAAATCCACCTGGCCGCTTTGGACCACTTCAAATATATCTCCCATCCCCAGCATTTGCGGCTCAAAGGGGATGCCAAAGAGGCCGCTCAGCCATTCGCAGACCAAGACGGCAAAGCCGCCCAGCTCGCCGTCGGCATTGATAAATAACTCGGTACTGGGCAGCATCCCGTATGATAAGTAAGGATTTGCCGCAGCCAGCGCTTCGATGGCGGCTATCTCCTCCGATGTCACGCCGGGAATCTCGCGGTAGGATGAAAAGTAGGGCGGTAAAAACATCGGCTCGGGCGTGGGCGCACACGCCGAAGATGCCACCAGCGAAAGCATGGCGGCCACCAAGACCCCGACCAACCCTCTGGTTTTCATCATAGTCCAGCCTTCCCGAAAGCCCCCGGCCAGGGGACCCGGCAGCTTTCTTAACATTCCCACTCCGTTTGTGATAGGAATATTATAATTAAGAATCAGGGGATAGTCAAGCTGGTTGCAAATGATTTAGTTGGCTCGCGGCCAGTACCCATGCTATAATGTAAGCATGAAGTTGCAAAAAGTATTAAGCTTCGCCCGCAAGGCGGTCGAGGATTACCAGATGATAGAGGCCGGTGACCATGTCGCCGTCGGGATTTCCGGCGGCAAGGACTCGCTGACCCTGCTCCATGCCCTCCATGGCCTGCGGGGCTTTTATCCCCGGCCCTTTGAACTTAGCGCCATCACCGTCGACCTGGGCTTTAAGGATCTGCATTTAAATAAAATCGTTGACATGTGCGTGGAACTGGGCGTCACCTACCATATCATCAATACCGACATCGCCGATGTCGTTTTTGCCAAACGCCAGGAGCAAAACCCCTGCTCGCTCTGCGCCAAGATGCGCAAAGGGGCCCTGAATGACTTTGCCAAGGGCGTTGGCATTAACAAGATTGCCTATGGCCATCACCGTGACGACGTGGTCGAGACGCTCATGCTCTCGCTGATCTACGAGGGACGGCTATATAGCTTCGCCCCCGTCACTTATCTGGACCGGAGCGACCTGCATGTGATACGCCCGCTCATTTACATGACGGAGGCCGACGTGGTCGGCTTCAGCAATGCCGCCCGGCTCCCGGTCCTAAAAAGCCCCTGCCCGGTGGATGGTCACACGAAACGGGAATATGCAAAAGAGCTGTTGCGCAGCTTAAACGCTGAACATCCCGGTGTCCGCGAGCGGATGTTCACGGCGGTGAAGAACAGTAAGATTGCCGGTTGGGAGCGCAATCCCCCTCGTCAGGGGATTCCGCAGAAAACGCAAAGCGTTTTACAAACATTGCGGAATGACATATGAGGAGACCACTGAGATGAACATTGACAACATCTGGCAGGACTTTGCCGAAAAAGAAGCCTTTTCCGGCGTCTTTTCCGTCAGACGGGGACGAGAAGTCCTCTTCGAGCAATGCCAGGGCTACCGCCACCTGAGTGAGGGCCTGCCGATAGGGAGTGACACCGCTTTCGGCATCGCCTCGGGGACGAAACTCTTCACCGGCCTGGCCGTCTGCAAGCTCATTGACACGGGCCGCCTCGCCCTCGACGAAAAAATCGGCGACATCCTGCCCTATGACCTGGGGCAAATCGACCCCGCCGTCACCGTCTTCCAGCTGCTGACCCATACATCCGGCGTGGGCGACTATATAGACGAGGATACCCCGGACGGCGGCATTGGGCAGTTGGCGGGACTCTATGAAAAATACCCCGTTCATCTCTGGGAGCGCCTCTCCTACTATCTGCCGATGATCACGCCGCTGGCTCCTAAATTCACAGCCGGGGAACGCTTTGGCTATTCCAATTCCGGCTACGTGCTGCTGGGTCTTATTATCGAGGCCGTGGTTGGGAAATACTATCAAGATTATGTAACGCAGTATATAATAAAGCCCTGCGGCATGAGTAACACCGGCTTCTACCGCACGGATGCCCTGCCCGCCAACACCGCCATGGGCTATATGCAGGATGATGAGACACAGCTTTGGCACAGCAACATCTTTTGCTTACCCATCGTGGGCGGCGCGGACGGCGGGCTCCATACCACGGCGGAAGATTTAGTAAAGCTCTGGGACGGTATCTTCACACATAAAATCCTCTCCCCTAAAATGACCCACAGCTTCCTTACGCCACATGTTTTGATGGACGTGGATAATGCCTACGATGCCTACGGCCTGGGTGTCTATATGCGCGGCCTGGGCAAGCAGCCGCCAAGGCCAGGCCGCCCCGCAAACCTTAAAAACACACTCTACTACGCCGTGGGCGGGGATTTCGGGGTGGATTTTTTCACGGCTTATTTTCCCGCCGAAAACATCACGGCTTCGGCTTTGGGTAACACGGAGGTCAATACCTTTCCCTTATTGGAGGCATTGATAAATGAGCAAAAAGACAAACTACCACGAAGAACAAAATAAAGAAAATGTCCGCAAAATGCGCGCGGTCGTCGCCGAGCTGCCGCAGTTTTGCCGCTCCTTTTTTCGCGGCATTGGCGAACACACCTCCTCCCGTACCAGACTGGCTTACGCCTACGATTTGCGGGTATTCTTTGAATATATGCAAAAAAACAACTCCCACTGCGCGAAAATGGCAATAAAGGACTATCCCCTGGCGATACTGGAGCAAATAATGCGCGAGGACATTGAGGAGTATCTGGAGTATATCAGCTTTTATGAAAAGGAAGGGCGCGAGATAACGAATGACGAACGGGGCAAATCACGCAAACTGGCGACGCTTCGGAGCTTCTATAACTTCTTTTTCCGCAATGAACTGATAAGCAAAAACCCCGCCGCCCTCGTGCCCATGCCCAAGTTGCACGAAAAGGAAATAGTGCGCCTGGATGTGGACGAGGTCGCCATTCTCCTGGACCAGGTCGAGGACGGGGCAGGTCTTAGCGCCACCCAGCGGCGCTTCCATGAAAAAACCCGCTTGCGCGACGTCGCCCTGCTCACACTGTTGCTCGGCACCGGCATCCGCGTTTCGGAATGTGTGGGCCTTAACATAAATGATGTCGATTTTAAGAATAATGGCTTGAAAATCGTCCGCAAAGGAGGTTACGAAGCCGTGATTTACTTTGGCGACGAGGTGCGGGATGCCCTGTGCGACCATCTGGAAAAACGTAGCCTGGCCACGCCCCAAGCCGGCCATGAGGAGGCATTGTTCCTCTCACTCCAAAACCGCCGCCTGAATGTCCGCTCGGTAGAAAACATGGTGAAAAAATACGCGAAAATCGTCACGCCATTAAAGAATATCACGCCCCACAAACTGCGCAGCACCTACGGCACCTCGCTTTATCGTGAAACGGGCGACATCTACCTGGTGGCCGATGTGCTGGGCCATAAAGATGTGAACACCACCCGCAAACACTACGCCGCCCTGGACGAGGACCGCCGCCGCATGGCGGCGCGGGCGGTGAAGCTGCGGGAGGAATAAGGATATGTCAATTCTCAAATTCATTTGAATACTGTTCAAACATTTTGGAAAGCAGGCGTTTCTTTTGCTCTTTGACATAATGTTCAATCCACTTAAAATCTATCTCTCCGTTTTTATCCACGGGTAAAATGATTTTAGATGACAAAAATGCTTCATCAACATCACGAACCAAGCCTGACAACAAAGATTGAGACAAGCCAGAAAGAATCGTTTCAAAATAAATACCAACATATTTATTAAGAGGGTATTTACATATTATTTTTCGCATAAACTGTCCGGCATACCACGGAGATTCACGAAAGAAGAACGTCATTTGCAACAATCCCAAACTAAATACCCCTGCTTCATTTAAGCCTCTGTCACCAATAAATCCCGTCACTTCACAAATCCCCCTATTGACGGAAGTGCGTGTTATGTAATCATATTTTTTATCTTTTATGGCAACAAGGCTTTCTTTGTTATAACTCGGTGTTTTTTCGATTTTGAACAAATTTCCTTCGCCAACCGTGAATTGCTTCATGGCTACGGGATGCGTTATGTCAGCGCAAGTATCAACAAGAGATAGTTGCTCAATAAAAGCACTTGTTTCCCATGCCAGATGGGTGCAAATTGTACTTCCATAATCTTTATCTGAAGGGGCTGTGTTTTGCTTTTTATGCTGTTCGAAATTCCAATCTTTTCCGCTGTCGCTAATAGTTTCCTCGCAATAAACATTTTGCAAGTTCCATAATTCTTTGTGGAACATTGGATTACTGGGTGCGTTTAACCCAAGCTTATAAATAAAATATAAATCTTGATACCTTTCTGCTGGGTGATCAATATCGTTTATACAGCGTTCAGTCCTTTTATAACCGTCATTACGAAAATCAATGAACTTAACAATATCATAGTCGAAATTATGCGGTGTTCCCGCTTCAAACACATAAATACTCGTTTGAACCATGGCATTTGGATTAAATAAATCGGCAGGCATTTTTATACTTGCTATCATTTTATGTTTTTTTAAAATACTTTGATTGGTAAGAGTTGCTTTGCCGGCACCTACTGAATCTTGAATAATAACCGCAGCCCTCCCGCCTTTCATCATATTATCCAATCCAAATTCAAAAAATGGCATGCCATAATCAGCATATGAAAAAGGAGGATTTAACAACAAGTGGGTGGCATTAAAATCTTCAAATAAACATGAGGGCGTTTTGAACGTATCTGCTTTTTTTATTTGCGTACTCCCGTCACCGCGTAAAATCATATTTGCAGCGGCAAGCGTGTACATTTTGGCATCAACTTCTATTCCTAACAGTTGGGTGTACTTTATATCTTCAATAGTATTTTTTGCTTTTTGAGTGCCTTTACCATATGCTTTGTTAGCGTCTGCAATCATTATGTCCATTGCCGCAACAAGAAAGGCTGCGGAACCAGTTGCCAAATCCATTACCCTGGATTCTTTATCTATGTCAAGAATTTTCGCCATGGCCGCTGTAATGTACGGTGGAGTCAAAACTTTTCCTAATGGCGCACCATCACTGAGGGTATACTTCAGGAATGTCGAATACATTTCTGCCATAATATCTAATGCGCCATTTGACAAATCAATTACCATGAAAACGTATTCATATAAATAGATAAACACTTGTTTTGTTATGGACGAATCATTTTTCAGTAATTTGCTCACAGCTTTATCAGCGTCTACCAAGATATCTCTCGCAGAATCAAGAGAAATTGACATCTTGAATGAATCAAGCATTATTTTTTTCTTGTCCGCAGAAATATTTTTTTGGTCTAAATATTCTTCAATATGCTTAACAACAATTTTACTGTCTCGTTTTTGCTCTGTCTGAATGCCTTTCAAGTCGTCGGGAGTTAAGCCTGCATCTAAAAAAACTCCAGAAGTATCCACAATATCCTGCATTGATAAGAGCATCCCCGAGACATAAGCAACACGTTGGTCGACACCAATATTATGATTGTTCATAAGTGTATTGAGTTTTTTTGCGTGTTTCAAAATCTCTTCTCTTGATTTAATGAGGATTCCATGTCTTTCTTCTTCTGTAACCGTTGCGTCATTGTAGAACGCAGCAAAGCTATCCTTGTTTTGAACAAATCCCAAAGATGAATAGTTTGCCATTGCTTTGGGCTCAAACGATGGGGAAAAAACATAATAAGTCGAAATTTTGATGTTATTGACGTTATCGCCAGATATGCCCACGGCAATTACTTCATCATATTTTTTTGAAGCAATCATATTGCGAGCATAATAAAGCGAACCGTTAACAGCATATTCACGTATGGATTTCTCGTCCGTTTTCAAGCCGGATTTATTAAATGCAACGTGGTACTTTGTCCCCAGCTTGCTCTCTATGATAACAGGAACACTATATTTCTCGATGTGGAAGTCAGGTTTGCCAAAACCTGTCTTGTCTTTTGTTTTTGCCGAACCACGCAGGGCTTCTTTCATATAATCAGACATGGCTGATTCTTCATTGAAGTCAATTAACTTTTTTAGCCCTAATGAAGTTAGCTCTGCTTTAACAAAGTCGTTAATATCGGATTCTAACTTGAACATCAACTTGTTTGCCATAGCCATTTGCTTTAACCTCCGTAACATCCTGCCATAAATATATTATTGAATAAGAATATCCCGAAAGTCAATATAAATCAATCTTTACTGGATATTTGGTTTCTGTGTAAGCGTCTAACTGCAGGGCGCATTCCATGACGGCGCGTCCTGCGCTACAATTGACCCAACAAAGTTGGAGGGGTTGAAAAAGTTGCACAACTTTTTCAACCGGAA